>JAEEGG010000439.1_pt1 | contig 142355 bp, 124 predicted proteins | sample 9134161 | NCBI WGS metagenome assembly JAEEGG01 (sample SAMN16246543, study PRJNA631951) | gut metagenome | biome: gut microbiome; feature: rumen; material: CR-attached | host: Bos | place: Iran: Karaj | collected 2018-10
CAGCCTGATTTCTCTTGAGATTGTGGCTGGAGACCTGCAAAGTCTCTTGGCTATGTAAGCAAACGTAAAATCTTCGGCAATGAATTTTTCTATCAGAGCTCTGTCTGACAGAGATAAATGCTTGGACGTATCTGGCTCCTTTCAGGCCGGACAGTACCATATTATTCATTGTTTTCGGTGGGTTTGTAAAACTAAATGTGGGATTTGTAACGGTAAATGTTCAGAAAAACTCTAATTTAGTTTTACATTCAACTGAAGCATACAATACTAAACTGTCCCATTAATCGCTTTAAAATCAGTCCGCCAAATCGTAAAATCTAATCAGAAAGATTTTCGAGGTAGCAGTATGATCAGATTTAAGACTTATAGCGCGATCAGACCTGTTTCGCGTGAAGTTATAGAAGATGCGATAAATGATTCACAAGGCAGGGAGATAATCTTTGTTGCGCCTGAATTTGCTAAAGCCCAGGTCGAACGTGAGGTCCTCGCTGTCAAGGAGAAGATGACTGAAAGTAACTTTACCGTTGATACAGGTGAAGGGATCCTGACTTTGTCTTCTTCTCTGGTAACGGGTGATGTCCTGAGCTTCCGGAGACTTGCCGGAAATATCCTTGATGATCTTGGCACGAATTATGTTGCCGAAGGCGGAGAGATAATGCTCCGAAACGCCATCTATAATATCCTTGCGGGTAACAAAGATAAACTGAAGGCGTTCGGTACTTTATCTTCAAGGATCGACTATATCAACATGATGATCGCTCTCCTCGGCGACTTCTCGAGATACGGTGTCGGCACTGATGATCTGGAAAAAGCGATCAGGAATATCGATAATGCCGGCTCTTCTGTTACATTCGTTAACAAGCTTAAGGATCTTCATCTGATCATGAGCGAACTTGAACATTTGAACGTGGAGTACGGACTTAATCTTCTCAGAGAACCGATAGCACTTGCCTGCGACAGATTATCGTCGGTCACAGCTGAAGCGCTGTCACCCAGGCGTTCAAGCGGTCTTGCCGCCATCCTCAGATCCAGGATCGTCTTTATAGGGTTCGGTTCTACGCGTATGCTGACACCGAAAGAGATAAGGCTTGTCTCGCTTTTGTCAGAACTCGGATGTGATATTGAATTCAATGTTATTACCGGAAAGAAAGATTCGATGTTCTCATCCGTTTATAAGAACGGTGAAGATTTCCGGGCAATGCTCGAAGGCCTCGGTGCTTCAGGATCCTGTCTTCCAGCAGCTGAGAATGACGATGTATTGAGCCTCATCGTTAAGGGGTTTGCCACGGACATCAGGCCGGACGGTCTTGATGCTGAAGGGAAGGTAAGACTGGCAGAATTATCCGGTATTGATGACAGGGTCGGATACATCTTTAATGAGATCATCGATCTTACGAGAAATCACGGTTACAGATATCGTGATATCAGGATAGTATGCTGCAACGAAGATATCATGACCAGGATGCGCAGTACGGCTGAGATATACGGACTCGATATCTTCATCGACCGCAAGATCGCTTTGGGCGGTACGGTTGTTCCATACATGATGCAGATACTTTTAGAGCTCCCGAGAGCAGGCTATACACTGGAGCTTGTCATGAAGGCAATGCGTTCCGGAATGCTCAGGATACCGCCTTATATAGCCGACAGTTTCGAGAATTATTGTTATGCCAGGAATATCACGGATGCAGGCAGACTTTTCGATGAGAATGCTTATGCCGATCCCGAAGACGGTGAACACAGGCATAAGCCAAAACTCTGGATCCTTGAAGGCACTGTTCCTGGACTGAAAGAAGGTTTTGTTGACTGCGGCAGGTTCTTCTACGACTATGTGGTCGTACGCACTTTGATTCCTTTGAGACAGGCGTGTGAATCGGTATATAACGAGAAGACCCTGTCCGGAAAAGCCCGTAAGAGTCTCGAATACTTTAACAATATGCGCGGTTTTATAGAGCCTTTGAGAGATGAGTTCATCGCTAGGGGAGATGATACCGCTGCTGTAGCTCTGGTCAGGGGATATGACGAGCTCATAAACCTTCTCATGTGTTCCACACACGAGATGAATGACTGTGAGATAAGCCAGAAGGATTTCCTCTCGATGATAAGGACTGATATGAGGAACCGCACTGAAGGGACCATTCCGCTGAAGGTCGATTCCATCGAGATAACGACGCCGGAGCATGCGTTTGTTACTCCCTGCAAGGTGTTGTTTATCATTGGAGCGCAGAAGGATAATTTTCCTTATATGAGGATGAGAGAAGGACTCTTAAGCGGAGTTGAACTTAAGAGCTTATCTAATGCATCTGAGAGCATCGAGCTTCCTGACAAAGCGCAGAATAAGATGAGAGAGGAATTTGTTACTGCATGTCTTCTTTTGGGTTCTGCGACTGACATGATCTATATGGTTCATGAGTATGGCAAGTCCAAGAGCCGCGTATTTGAATATCTGGAAGAATATGTTGCACCTGAGTTCCACATGGTTAATTCCTTCAGAAACCCCGTTGCCGGAGAAGCCGTAAAGTTCAGACATCATTGCGAGGATGCGAAGATCCCTGCAGAGGTCATGTCGAGGCTTCTAACGGTTAAGAAAGATGACGGAACAACAGGAAAAGTCATCTATGCCAGTGTTTCTTCCATCGAGCGGTACCGTCAGTGTGCGTTCCAGTCCATGCTTCAGAGACAGCTCAGGATCGAGCCGAGAGAAGATAATACCAAGATCCAGGTCAATTCTTTCGGAAGTCTTATACACGGCATGTTCGAGTCGGCATACAGATCATTGAGAGATGCATCAGAAAAAGATCCTGAAAAGTTCAAGACCATGGCAACGGAGCTCCTTGAAGATCAGGATAAGTACGATGAATTTGCGGATAAATGTCTAAAGAGCGCAGCTTCCTCCAGAGCATTGTTTGGGTCTGTCGATGCTGACGGTAATCCCAAGGATAAAGCCTTTGAGATGGATACATATGCCAAGCTCAGAAGAATGTTTTCCAAAATGTTCAGAGATGTCTTAAGCGATTCGGTAATGACCGGTTTTGTGCCGGAAGGCGTTGAAGAGAAGATCGGTGATACAGGTCTGGTCCTTAATGTTCCATACGATGGGATCGATCTCAGGTTCAGCGGGTTTATCGACAGATATGATATGAGAAAAGATAAAGCCGGCAAGGTTCATTTAAGGACGATCGATTATAAGAGCGGTGATAAAGCTGTTGATTCAGCTGAACTTCTGAACGGAACTCAGATCCAGCTTCCTGCTTATTCCAGTGCCATTTTTGATAAGCATTCCAAAGACGGCAGTGAAGCTGTTATTGATGATTACGGTTATGTTCTCGTAGGCCTTAAGGCAAACGGTGACGGTACTCCGATCGAGTGTCTCCCGAAACTTGCAGGTTACAGTGATGATGCTATGAAGATCGCCATTGATTATTCCAAGCATATTGTCAGGGAAAGCATTGACCAGATAGCTTCCGGAAAAGCGGATGCCATTACTGCCGAACCCAGGCTGAAACTGTGCAGTTATTGCAGTTACAAGGGATATTGCGGTAACGATCCTTCTGATCCGAAGTCGAGGGAACAGACGGATCTAAGCAGTAAAGGCAAATACGGAACAATGGTCAAAAAGTGCGAGGATTTTGCCGAACCGACCAAGAGCGGAAAGCAGAGAAAAGATCCCGGTTACGATGATGTTACCAAGAGAATAGGTGCCGATGAGAGCATGAAGAAGGATGACAGGAAAGCCATCCTTGCCATGAAAGATATACTCGAAGGCAATGATAAGAAAGACGGAAAGGAGGATTAAGTTATGAAGTTTTCGGCTGAACAGGAAAAGATAATTAATGCGGAGCTTAATAACAACCTCGTTTCCGCGTCTGCAGGTTCCGGCAAGACTACCGTACTGACTGCGAGAATAGGCGAAGAAGTTAAGAGCGGAAGGCTTTCAGTGGACGGAATGCTCGTCGTTACCTTTACTGAGGATGCAGCATCACACATGGCCGATAAGATAGAAGAAAAGCTCAGAAGCCTGAGAAATGAAGCTGTTCTGGCACGTGACAATGAACTTGCTGAACGTTTGTCGGCCCAGATAGATCTTCTTCCCAATGCATATATTCAGACCATGCACGGTTTCTGTTCCCGCGTGATAAAGGAAAAAGGATATGTTCTGGAAGACGGTCCCATGGCTGATTTTACCGATCCTTCGTGCAGGATCTTAAGTGACAGCGAGCAGGGCGTTCTGCTTCAGCATGCCGTGGAATATGCGATCAAGGCAATGTATGAAGAGTGCACATCTGAAGATGATAACTTTGTCAGTTTTACAAGACGTTTCGGTGACGGAAGAAGCGATATGTCGCTGGCGGGTATCGTAACAGGCACATATAAGACTTTGCGAAGCCTTCCTGATTATCTGGATAAGTGTGAAGAACTGATAAGCAAGCGGGAAGAGCGTGACCGTATGGGACAGGTCATGTACTTTGAGACCGAAAATGATATTCCTGAGACCATTGCCGGATATCTGAACAGGATAAAGACGATTATCTTAAGCAGTGATTTTGATTCAGTTCTTGCTTCGCACGAGACATATCAGATCGTTGATGACATGTCGAATGAGGAATACATATCAGAAGTTATAAGCGGAATAGACCACGCCCTGGAGCATTATGAGACTCATAAGGGCGCAGATTTCTTCAAAGGACTTGCCAAGCTCAAAGAACTTGGTGAGCTGAAATACAAAAACATTTTCAGGAATCCTGATTTCAGAGGTGATGACAAAGCATTCCTTGCTATTATCTCGCTCAGGCATTTTATCTCGCCGGGCAGCTGGGCAGGAGTTAATTACGACAATGCCCTTGATCTTCCTGAAGAATACAGTGATCTGATCGGATTTGATGAAGAGCAGATACTAGAAAATCAGAAGGAAGGCACTAAAGCCTGCCGTGCATTCGTTGAACTGCTCAAAAAGACTGATGACTATTACATAAGAGTAAAGAATACCATGCATGGAATGGATTATTCCGATCTGGAGCATACCGCTCATGCTATATTGAAGAATCCGGAAGCGGCAGATTATTACCGCGTGAAGTTCGAAGAGATCTTTGTCGATGAATATCAGGACAACACAAGGCTTCAGGATGCGATAATAGCATGTTTTAACAGGGAAACAGGAAATGTTTTCCGTGTCGGTGACATAAAGCAGAGCATATATAAATTCCGTTTTGCAGATCCTAATATTTTCGGCAGCAGAATGGACGATATAAGAAACGGAAGGGAGAAAGGAAATCTTCATTTTCTCAAGGAAAATCATAGAAGTACCTGTGAGATACTGTCGTTTGCGAATTATGTCTTCAGACAGATTATGAGCAAAGATGCTTCCGAGATCGAATACGATGACACACAGTGTTTAAGCAAGGCCGGAGAGACCAGACACGGTGACATACCGAGGATCATCGTTACCGATAAGTCTGTTCCCATAAATGATGACGGTGACAAGACCAAGCCGGAAGTCAGGGCGGTCCTTGCGGCGGTGGAAAGCGAAGTCAGAAGATATCTTGAAGAATGCACAAGGGTTGACGGATCAAGGACCGAATTCAAGGATATCTGTGTTCTTACCGCGTCGAACAATCAGGCAGAGACAATAGCCAGATACCTTAACGGATGTACGCTGAAAGACGGCAGAAAAATAGAAGCTTCCGGAAGGTTTACGACAGATGTTTTCGAGGATCTGGACATTCACAGGCTTATTAATTTTCTTATCTGTCTTGGCAATGAATACAGAGATGAATATCTTGCCGGTGTCATGCTGTCGAATTACAGATTCTCTAATTTCACGATCGGTGAGTTGGCGCAGATACAGGCTTTTATTCATGAGCTTGATGGAGTTTCTCTCGAGAAAGAACCTCTGATGTTAAGGCTCCGGATATTTTTCGAAAAATGTGATGATGAACTCGCTGTCCGTGTCAGAAGGTTTGTTGATGTTTTCGACAAGATAAGGATGAGTTCCATGGTGTCTGATATCGATGACATTATCGAGCTTGTTTACAGAGAGACCGGCATAAAGGCGACTTTGGAAGCCAGAGATGGTGACAGCAATAAATTTGATGTCTTTAAGGATTGGCTCTCTGAAAGCTTTAAGATGAGAGGTTCCGATCTGTCAGGCATAGCAGATGAACTTGAGCAGATGAAGATCCAGATCAAGGGAGCTGACATCGAAGTTACTGATGCCAATAAAAACAAGATCACGACCATGACTGTGCATAAGAGTAAAGGTCTTGAATTCCCGTTCGTGATCCTGGTTGCCACCGGAGGGCAGGATGAGAAAAAAGATACTCTCTCAAGCATCATGTTCGATCGTGATGACGGTTTTATCACGGAAGATTATGATCCCGATCTGGTTATAAGAAATCATTCATTTGAACAATACATCTACAAGATGAAAATGAGACTTCAGACAAATGCCGAGACATGCAGGCTTCTTTATGTCGCGCTTACCAGAGCTGAAGAGAACCTGTCGATAATAACGGGTTGTCATATCGATGATAAGTCAAAATCAAGTCCCATGCGAAAGGCATTTTCACAGGCTATAGACTATAAGGATGTACAGTTCGATAAGAGACACTGGCTCGCCGGAGATATGAAGCTTCCTTATTGTCTCTTCAGTGCTTTGGCAAGAAGCAGAGACGGGGAAAAGCTCAGGGAGATCACGGAAACCGGCGATCTGAAACAGAGTAACATTGTTATTTTTAAGGACCTCGACGGTAATGAAACCAGAGGGTTTGACGTTTTTGAGTTATCTTCAGATAAGATCGCGGAATTGTATGAAGAACAGAAGTCAAGGGCTTCTCAAAAAGAAACTGAGAAAAAGGAAGAAACCAAAGACAAAGAGAGACCGGATTTTGATCCTGACGGAAAACTTGTACTGCCGGAATATAAATACAATGAGAGTACGGATATTCCGTTTAAGTTGTCAGTTACCGGGATTACGGGCGACAGAAAGCCATCAGATACAGTTCACGTGGATCTACAGATAAAGAGCATTGATGATTTTGAAAGTCCGAATGTATCTTTGCTGACTTCTGCTGCAAAAGGAACCATCCTTCACAGGATCATGAGATTCATCGATCTTGAAGGTATAAGGACCGGAAGAGTGGCATTTGAAGAAGAGATCAACGATCTGATCGGTTCTGGCTATCTCAATATCTGTTCTCCTGATGATGCTTTGAAGGTCGCTTCGGAGTTTAAAAACGGAATAATCGCATTCTGCAAAGATGACAGATGTTCTTCAGTTATTGAGAGTTTTAATGAAGGTACGGCACGTTCGGAAAAACCGATTGTCTATGCGGTATATACCCATGGCAAAGAGGGAGATTCCGTGCTGGTCCAGGGCATAATCGACCTTATCTACAAAACTTCAGAGGGATTTACGATCCTCGATTATAAGACTGACCGTTTGGAAGGAATAAATGCTGAAGAGAGGGCAAAAGAAGCATTGGAAAGACACTCGTTCCAGCTTGAGAATTATGCTGCCGCATGCGGGGAAGACGGCATAAAAGTCGCTCATAAGCTTATATACCTTGTCCGTTACGGAGAGTTTGTCGATGTTTAATATCCGGATCTCTTTTTGCCGGCATCACGTTTCCTGATCGCGCGGAAGAAATCGAGCATCATCTGCGAGCATTCTTTTTCCAGAATTCCGCCTTCGAACTCGACTTTGTGATTGTGACCGTGGGAAACATTGAAAATGTCATTGCATGATACGACTGCGCCGCTCTTGGGTTCGTAGGCGCCAAAATAGACTTTGCGTATTCTTGACTGAATTATTGCGCCCGAGCACATGGTGCAGGGTTCTAAGGTAACATACATGTCGAAGTCTTCGAGCCTCCAGTCACCGAGCTTTCTGCAGGCTTTGTCTATCGCTATTACTTCGGCGTGGGCGATGGCATTTCCGCGTGTAAGACGCAGATTGTGTGATCTTACGTAGATCTTTCCGTCCTTTACGAGAACGCAGCCGATGGGGCACTCGCCAAGGTCGATCGCTTTCTCGGCTTCCCTGATAGCTGCAAGCATAAACATCTCCTTGTCATTTGAGGGCTTGAGATCGGGATATAATCTGGAAACGGATCTTGGCACAAAGATACCTCGCTGTTCTTTGGATGTTAGGACAGATAATACAGAGGCTCAGACCGAAGTGTCAAGCGACATATAAATAATGCTTGACGATTGGTTGTTAGCATATTATAATTTACGATTGCTATAAGTAGAACTATGCCTACACAAAGGGAATGCCGTATTTACGGCCCGGTCAGTATCTTTATCCCTGTATCATAGTCGGGTGCATGTTTGCTTAAAGCGCATACTTCAAGAAAAAGGACGAATATTTGATGGCGACTAAACAAGGTATGTGCAGGAACTGCGGTTCGCTGGTTATGTTCGATGACAGGGACGAGCTTTGTGAGTGCGTATTCTGCAATTGTGTTTTCCCTTCCAAGGAAGCGGCAGAGATTCTTGCCAATCCGGACGGATATGAATTTAAGAATGAGAAGTTCGAGAAGCAGGAAGGCGCAAAGCACTATTACTCAAATCCCGTAATGCCCGATCTGGTCGAGAAAGCAGTTCAGAGGGAAAAGGTTTCCAAGACGCAGACAGACAGTGCAAAGCTTAAGGCAAGTGAATTCGAGATTTCTCCTAACGATGTAAAGGCTCCGAAAAAGCTCGTTATAGGAATGATAGCAGGAGCAGTAGTATTCGTTGCTGTAATCCTTGCGATTTCACTTCCTCTCTATTTCAGTCGCAAGGCTTTGAAGGAAGCTATTGCTGCCGATATAGGTGATATCTTCCAGAGCACGGAGACAGATGCCGTGTCTTATACGGATTTTGATTACAAGCAGTTCAATATCTACGGACTTACATGTCAGCATATTAAGCTTGGTCTTTCAGATGAGATTACTGATTCTCAGGCAAAGACGCTGTATTCGAATTATGCGAAGCTGCGTTCTGAAAAACGCGGTGAAGATTCCGGTGATGTCGAGATGTTCATTTATACTCCCGGCACCATTTACCTGGTGAACAAAGACGGTGTTACTACGGATGTTCAGACTCCCGTAGCCATCCAAGAACCGACGGAAACCACCAAGTAATATCTTTACCATCCGTCACAAGACGGCATGATAGCTAAAGCAGACATTTACAATTGATAATCTATGAGGTGATCTAGCAGATGACAGACTTTGAGAAAGCACTGGCGCAGGCAAAAAAATTCGCAGAGAAGAACGACAATCAGATTACTGAGGCAGAATTCGAGACACTCACTGATTCATATAAGATCGAACCGGATGAGATGATCAATCTCAGAGCAGAACTCGAGAACGGCGGAGTCATGATAAGTGATCCCGATCTGGGTGCTGATGATGATGTCGTAGATACAGACGGTGAAGATGCTAATGTGGTCGATGATTCGGTCAAGATGTATCTCAAAGAGATCGGTAAGATAGAACTCCTTGATGCCGAGCAGGAAAAAGATATCGCACAGAGAATGGCAAAAGGTGATGAGGAAGCAAAAGAGCTCCTTATCAATTCTAACCTCAGACTCGTTGTTTCCATTGCCAAGAAATACATGAACCGCGGTCTCTCTCTCCTTGATCTCATTCAGGAAGGCAACATCGGTCTTATAAAGGCAGTTGATAAATTCGACTATACAAAGGGATTCAAGTTCTCGACATATGCAACATGGTGGATCCGTCAGGCTATAACAAGAGCCATTGCGGACCAGGCAAGAACGATAAGAATTCCCGTCCATATGGTCGAGACCATAAATAAGCTTACCAGAGTTCAGCGCCAGCTCGTTCAGGATCTCGGAAGGGAACCTACGACAGAAGAGCTTGCTGAGGCAATGAACATGGAGGTCGCAAAGATCAGGGAGATCCAGAAGATATCACAGGATCCCATCTCGATCGACAAACCGGTCGGTGAGGAAGAAGACAGCCATCTGGTTGATTTCATTTCCAATGATGAACTTGCTGCTCCTGAAGAGGAAGTCGCAAGGATCCTTCTTAAGGAAGACCTTATTCAGGCCCTTAACGGATTGACCGACAGAGAAAGAAGAGTAATCGAATTGAGATTCGGTCTTAAGGACGGAGTGCCGATGACTTTGGAACAGGTCGGCAGAAAGCTCGGCGTTACGCGTGAGCGTATCAGACAGATCGAAGCAAAGGCAATCAGAAAGCTTAACAGATCACCTAAGTCGAAGAAGCTCGAAGGCTATTCAGACTGATAAACCGGGTTCTTTAAGGAACCTTTCGTTACGGGATCAGATAAAGTGGCAGACCGCAGGCTATATTCATTCTACAGAGGACTTTTTACAGGGGACGTTTTGAATTTTTCGAAGCGTTCCCCTTTTGTCAAGGAGATCATGTTTGAGAGGGTATATCCTGCGAAGATCATCCTTCCGATGAAGATGCATTCCGGTGTTCCTGCCGTGCCTGCCGTTAAGGTCGATGACTATGTCAGAGTCGGTCAGTGTGTCGGTGTCCCTGCGAAAGGAACGTTCTCTGTTCCGGTTCACAGCGGTATTTCCGGAAGGGTAACGGACATTTCCGAAATAAGACTTCCTAACGGAATATTAACACCTGCAGTTACTATCAGAAATGATATGAAAAGAACTAGGCTTGATTCCGTCAGACCAAGATCAGGTTTTAAACTATCAGCTCAGGAATCAATAGGCATCATAAGAGATGCAGGCATCTGCGGAATGGGTGGAGAAGGAATACCTACCGCAGCAAAGCTCAGAAGAGCAAGAACTGAAGTCGTAAAAGACTTTCTCGTTAACTGTCTTCAGAGTGAACCCTATTCCACTTCTGATCTCGTGGCTATCACGGAATATCCTGATTATGTTGTATTGGGTTCCTGTGCCTGTGCAAGAGTCGTTGGCGCGTCAAAATGCATTTTCCTTATTTCCGAGAACAGAAAGGAACAGCGAAAAGCGCTTTCCAATTCCATAGAAAAGATCAAAGCAGACTTCAAGGATCTGGAGTTTGAGATAAAGCTGTTCAGGGAACGATTCCCGCAAGGCTATTACAGGCTTGTTGCAAGGGCTTTGTACGGAAAGAATCTTGCAGCCGGTGAGACGATCGAGAAAGCCTGCAAGGCAGTCGTGTTTAATTGTTCCACGATGCTCGCGTGCTGGGAAGCCTTATCGGATAATATCCCGATGATGAGCAGGATTGTATCTGTTACAGGAGATTCATCCGGCGGACATAACATGCTCGTTCCAATAGGAACGCCGGTTTCTGAGATCCTTTCCAATGCCCAGGATATAAAGAACGGAAGTGACATGATCGTTTGGGGTAATTGTCTTACCGGAATCGAGATAAATGATCCAGAGAATACCCCGATAGTTAAGACCACTTCTGTTATTTCTGTCGTAAGACGCGCAGAGGTTCCGAGAACCCCATGCATTCACTGCGGCCTTTGTTCGGAGTGCTGTCCGATGAATCTTTCCCCGAATACGATCTTTGAAATGCTTAACCAGGGATTGAGACAGAAAGCGGCAGAAGAAGGAGCGAGAGACTGCATTGCATGCGGTTCTTGTTCTTATGTCTGTCCTGCAGGCATAAATCTTACTACGGCTATAGCGAGCTTTGCGGGAGAGGGAAGGATCATTGAGATCAATTCGCTTCTTGATAACAGCAGTGCTGAAGACAAGACCTCTGAAGAGATGAAAACATCTTATGTCGGAGAGGCTTCTCTTCTTGAGGATTATGCTGACGGCGATGAGGACAGAAGCGTGAGATCTCCTGATGCGATTACGCTCCCGTTTGAGAAGGATAAAGAAGTATGAGTGTTGATAACAGACATCTTGCACCCTTTATTCACACGGAGAAAAGTGCTCCGTATATTTATATGACCTTTCTTGCGGCTCTGGTTCCCTGTGTCGTATACGCTATGTTTTATTACGGTCTGAGAGCAGCGGTTCTGATCCTTTTCTGCATGACGACATTCGTTCTTTCTGACTATCTTTGTATGAAGGTAACCCACAGAAGGACGGGAGGAGATTACTTCGATTTCAGTTCTCTTGTTGAAGGCTTGCTCATTGCTTTGATGCTGCCCCCGGACACCACGCTCATTACGGCGGCTACTGCTGTCTTGTTTGCTTCCGTAATAACAAAGCAGATCTTCGGAGGGGCAGGCAGTAACATAATCAATCCTGCTTGTGCAGGACGATTGTTTATTGAACTTGTCTGGCCGTCCGGAACCAAGGGTTACTGCTTTGGTGAGGATAATTCGATATTTTCGTTTATGACACTGATCGTTCAGAAAGAACCGGCTGCCCTGCCTTCATATTCGCATGTTTCATTCTCAGAGTTATTGACTGGAAACTATCCGGGTTTACTTGGGACTACATGCTTTATCTGCATAATGGTCGGAGCATTGTTCCTTACGCTTAAGGGCACGATAAGGCTTTATTCACCTGTAACGTATATTGTTACTCTCATAGCTTTGTATCCTGTTTCGATGCTTATCGAGACGAGATCATTCAGTTTTGAAGGAATGATGATATATGTTTTGTCTTCCGGAGCGGTATTTGTAGCCGTTTTCTTCCTGGGAGATCTTACTACCATGCCTTCCAGATTTGCATCCGGAGTGTTTGCCGGAGTTGTCTGTGGAGTCCTGACTTTGATTACAAAACCGTTCCTGAGTCCTATGGTATCTCTTCTGGCTCCTGTTCTTGCGGTTAATTTCCTTTCGTTTGTTTTGGATTTCTTCTCGAAAACCCTTACCAGACGTCAGGTCCGTTCAAGGGAGGTGGATGTATCATGATGACACATGCCCAGCTTAAGCAGTTTATAGCAGAGGCTGTTTTCCTGTTGATCATAGGATCCGTTCTGGTTATCGGCGGGTACTTTATTTCTCAGGATAATGCCAACAAACGTATGCAAAACGAATATCATTCGAGATTCGACGTGGTTTTGGATTCTTACGCTTATGAAAAGGTCAAGAGTAAAGCACTTAATGATTTTCCGGATGTAGAAGGCGTTTACATCGGATTTAATGCCTCAGGAGTTCCGGAAGGATATGTAATCGACCTTACCGTGCAGACTCCTGATTCGAAGGATCTGAGCCTTCTTGTCGCACTTGATTATGAGAGTACAAGAATAGTGGGACTTGCTTTGAATCCGAATGAGAATGATAACGCTTATGATGTCAGTGATGCTGATATGGAACTTGTAAGGGAAAAGCTGATCGGAAGACAGATCCCGGTTGCATTTGTTTCCGAGGAAAACCGTGACGATGACGATAATTCGGATATGCCGACCGTCGCCGGATTACATGACGGTGTTTACTACGCCCAGCGCCTTTTTGATGACAGAAACCGGTATATAGATTATGTCGAGATGGAAGTCGAAAACGGAGTAATTACAAAGGTCAAGTGGGATGCGTTTAGCACTGACAGAACGAACCAGGACAGAAGCAAAGCGTCATTGAGGGGAGCATATGTTATCTCCGGCCTTGATTGGGCTACCCAGTCTTATAATCTGTGTCATGCTCTTCTTGAGTGTCAGGACCCTAACCGTCTGGCTATGAAGTCAGATGGTACGACGGATATAGTTGCCGGCGTAACGTGCGATATCAGACCTTTTATCGAACTCTCGAAAGAATGTATCAGCAACTCTCAGGCGGGATATGACAAAGATGAATATATGAGGGGCCTTAATATGCTTTTTCTTTATCTATATATGGATGAGGCTGAAGAGATGGATGTAATCAGAGACGATGGTCATCTGGTTTTCTCATTTGAAGATACACCTGAGATATATACGATATATAACGAGGATGATGTGTCCATCGGTTACATGGGGGTAAGACAGGCCGTCGCAAAGCTTATGGGAACAGGTCTGCCCGATGACACGACAGCCGATTCGACAGATGATACAGCAGATGTTCAGAGCAATCCGATCAGTGATTATGACTCCAGTGAAGACGGACTGACGTTCAGCGGAAATGCCGATGACCAGATCATTACGGACAGCTTGGATGATCTTCCTATGTCGGAGATGCAGTCATTTATCGAGCCGGTACCTGAAGCCTATGATCTGACAAGAACAGTTATCAAAGCCTGCAACACTTGTTACAAATTCCTCAAGGAATACCTGAATTGGAAGGTGTGATGCATGGGACTGTTTACTGAGAAGTACAATACACCGTTTGATAACGAGCAGACGAGAAGAAAAATAGACGACAAGGTGTCGGCTATTCATATCAAGCCCGCCAGATATCTTACGACCAGAAGTTCTCTGCTCCTTGGTTACTCGGTCATATCTCTTTGCCTGGAATTTCTGATATCCGGGAATGCAATATGGTGGCCTGTCTTATGTTCTCTGGTATGTATTTTGATTTGGTCATTTACTTTAAGAGTGTTCATGCCGCGTAATCTGTCGGTTCTTTCTTTTGCATTTGTTATGGCACTCTTCATTGCTGCCGGAGAGGTCTCGTACAGATTAGGATTTTGCACGCCGTACGCTACCGTAGGCTTTGTTCCAATGGCGATAGGAATAATGTCCCTTGCAAGATTCAAGGAAGACGATTGTGATACATTTACCAAACCTGAATTTGGCAGGGAAGTAATGCTTCCTTATTTCATTGCTTTGGCTTGCTCGCTTTTCGGAACGTTGAGTACTTATATCTTCGAGAAAAGGTATTTGTTCGTATCTTTGCTTGCTTCTGTAATGTTCCTGGTCCTCATGAGCTGGGCTATTTCAAGGGTTACCGGGATACCAAGATGCGCCACGTCCAAGAAACTGACAGAATTCTGGGATATTCCGGTAGCGGACGTCTCGGAACTTAGAAGATTTTCAAGCGCAAGAGCTGAGTTTGCGGCAATTTGCATTGTCTGTACGGTCCTTTTGTATATTCTTAAGTTAATCTGTGACGACAATTGGTTCAGGATCACCGTTATACCTGTTTGCGTATCTGCAGCTTTGATATTAGGTTCTGTTGCTGTTTATTCTGCCAAACACACTTTCAGGAGATCGATCTTCGGTTTGCGGTATTTTATCAGTGAAGTGTCCATTGCAGCAGCATATCTGTCGTTAGTGTTCCTTGTTAACCCGGGTATTCCCAAGATCTCACATATATTAATTGCAATGGTATTTGCATGTGCTACGGATATTGTTATGACGGGTCTTTTGTCAGTTATCAGAAGAAGACTGATATTCGTTTCAAAATCCAAGTATATCGACGGTCTTCCTTTTTATCTGATCCTCATTTCGCTGGTTATAATGCTTGCGGAGACCTGTCTTTATAGTCTTCCGGGTTTGTGATATGGATCAGGTTGAATGGGAAAGACTCTCGCCTGAACAAAAGAGAGTCCAGTTATATTTGAATCAGAAGCAGACACTCGAGGCTTTTCTTGAGCGCGGAGCGATTTCTCAAGCACAGTTTGATAAAAGCCTTGGAGATCTTACTAAAAAGATGGGAATGGGTAGTTCCCGGACATGCTGATGTTTCTATCACATAACTATAGAACAAACCCCGAATTTTCACTATAAAAGTTATCACTACATTGAAGAAGATAAGGAATAACAATGAAACCGATATACAGACCGTTAGAAGATGTTACATATGAAGAAGCATTAAGGATACTTGAATCCGGAACGCTTGAGGAGCGAATCCTCCTGCCTCTCAGGGCTGGAGAAACTATGATTGACTGGAAACAGGCGCAAACAATTTGCATTAAGTCGTTTGATTCAGACGATTATAGAGTCAGGGCAAATTCAGCCTTAGGATTAGCTTATATTGCAAGAACAAAGAATCAGTTGGAGAAGCATTTGGTTAAGCCGCTGCTGATAAAGGAACTGCGGGAAAACACAGAATGCAGATGGCGGATTATAGATGCTATTACTGATATAAATTACTATTTAGGCTGGCATCTGGAAGAAAAGGCTCTCGAAAAACTAAAGACAGAGTAGAAAGAGAAGCATATGGGTGAGTATTACAATTGGGTAAACGTTGATAGAAAAGAGTATATCTGTCCTTCCGATTTCGGTTTGGGCAATAAACTGATGGAAACATCAAATCCTCATAACAGCTTTCTTTGCGCATTTAGAGAGCTGCTTGGAAGTGAATGGCGTGATTCCCGTATTGTTTTTCTTGGTGACTCGAAAGAATTAACTAAAGACGATAAGAACGAAACTCTCAGTATTCTTTACAGGCACTCTGAGGAGAGCGGTCATAAGGGAATCGGTATAGATACGATTTTTGAGACATACACCAATATTTCGAGCTGGTTTTCGGCTACAGAAACCAATGTGCGCCAAGAGATCGAGTATTATCTGAAAGAACTGGAAATCGGTGAGAATGATGCTTTTAATGAGTATTCTATTGATCCTGCCGATCCATATAAAAATCTGTTTTTACGACACGGGAAAGATTACAGATATACCATTAACTATAGTAAGAAGGAATATTTCTCGACTGATGATGTCAGAATAATTCTCTTAAATCCGGTAGTTATCTATGATCCGGATAAACCTGAGAATGAAAGGTTTTCAAAACCGCAAAGAATCGATAACCCGAAGATTGATCCTATTCCGTATTTAATGCGTCACGGGTATGATGGAATAGGAGATTGGGTTGGAGATATAATCGGTGTATCAGATGAAATCCCGGAGAACTTTACGCAGATAACCGAAGTTACAATAGATAATTAACTATGATTATGGTTACTGATGTTTTGAAAAAACAGGCACATTTATAGAATTATCTTACGGGTGCGTAAACGATCCATCTATAATAGATAATATCGGCCAGAGAAAAAAATAAAAAGGAAATCTTTGAATATCTGAAAAGCGGTTTCGCTCTTGCCGCATGTGCCGGAACAGTTAATGATTATATCAATCCTGAAATATGCTCTTATTAAATTACTAGCGCCGACCTTTCTAACGGCGTTGTGTACTTAACTGGTGGTTGAACCGATGGTTGAACTCCATATTAACCATCGGTTCACAAAGCGGAGTAGCCCGGAAATTGCCATCCTTTCATCAGTTTTTTCTTTGAACCGTAGTGCCTAAACCGCTCTAAATTACGCTGTTTACGAATCTCATCTTTGTAGTCTGTTCAATATGTGCTATAATACAAAGCCGAAATTGAACGAGATTGTGTAGCTCAGCTGGATAGAGCGACCGCCTCCTAAGCGGTAGGCCAGCGGTTCGAATCCGCTCACGATCACCAGTAAAATCAAGGGGTTTGGGGTTCCAAGCCCCTTTGTTTTTGGCTTTCGTACTGGTTGTAAATGGTTGTAAATCCCAACTATGCTGACTTTCCGCTATTCAGATTTAGGGTTTCTTTGACTCTTTCGGCATTTATCAAATCACTAAAGGAATAATTCCTCTCATTAGTTTGAATTGAATGTCCGAGAACGAGACAGCGTTCGTTACAGTCGACACCTGCTTCGATAAGTATTGTGTTAAATACGACTCTGAAAGCATGATTATGGGATATTCCGATTTCCAGCGCTTTGCATCTGCGTCTTAAATAGTATTCGTATGAGTCTTTTACGATTGGTTTACCGTTAGGATGATGGAAGAGGTATTCTGATTCGCCCGGGATCTCATTCGCCATATGGAGTGCTGTTCTGCAGTTCTCGGTGATAGGGATGAGTATTCCGCCTTTTGGATTTTCTTTCTCGTTCTTGGTGTATTCGAGATCCTTGATCTGGCGGTTTCTGCATCTTTCATCTTCAAAAACCACGACCTGCTGACGATGGACCCAGATATAATCATCACCAACATCAGATTTCCTAAGTGCTGCCAGTTCTCCAAGGCGCATGCCCGTTTCCATAGCTACAAGAAACGCGTTTTCTGCTACTAAAGAATGGAAGAGGAAAAAAGGGTAGCTGTGTTAAAAGAAGTCTGAAACGTGATATGAAGAGCAATGAATATGATGTGTTTGATATAATATAGTCGTCAGATAGGGAAATTATAAATTTGTTATCAGGTAAATATGGACATTGAAAGGATTAACAGATGGAATAGATTTATAGAGGACATCTGCTTCAAAAATCTTGATGATCTTAATAAGATTCAGAGAATGGCTGTTCTGTGCTTCTGGTATGATTCTGAGATGAATAGTGGTGGGTTTTCCGGATATAAGGATTGCTACCCGGATACTGATCCCGAAGAACTCCGCAATGCATTAATGCAAGTTGGAACTCAAGACATAGCAGATAACTATTTGGAAGCATCAACCATTGGAGAAGACGATGGTTGGGAAAAGACTGACAAAGAATATTATGATTTGACACCTTCATTGGTTGATTGTTTGCAAGAGTTTGTTGAAAAGAACAAGAACGAAATATTTTAATATCTGAGTCTATTAACCATATGAATAACAAATCTACAGAGTCTTTTCCTGATACTTTAAATAACGCTAAAGTGCTTTTCTATACACCCAAAGGCAACTATGGGGATCTATTTTATGATGATGGGACAATAGCTGCATCTTTTTCTTATTTAGCAATATGCAAATACCCTGGCGATAGTGGTTTTTATCTTTTTATGTGCAACGAGAATTATGAAGTTGAGACTGATAATCTGTTTAATTCTATCAATGAATGCATGGGAGCCAAACCTGTAGGCAGTACAGACTCTGGGGAGATTTCTTGGATCAGCAAAACGGACGAAATTTATTCTAACTATCAGTTGTCAGTAGAGATTACTTTTTATTTCGGACAAAGAAAGAATTTGCCAAATACCGGTTATAGACCGGACGCTGTTTTCGAAGGTTATGATGAGAATGATTTGTGGGGTATATATTTCTCTGAACTGAATGTTGACGAATTTGACAAGCCCGTGTTAGCTAAGATGAGATTCTCGCTTCAAACATATCATTTTCATCAAGTGTGGGTCGGCCAGCATTTTACTATTAGAGAAGGTCCCAAAGCTGTTGGTGAAGGTAAAATTGTTGAGTATTTAATTAGTTAAGTGTATAGATGGTGGGAAGCTGTAAAACAATAGAGTAACTTTTTACTTTCTGGATTTTGTTGGAGACAAGCTGCAATGACAGATTTTGGAAAATACGGATATTCAATTATGAATAAAGAACTTGAAAAGTCAGTATGGGATAAGATCTGCAACGAATTCAAGTTTTTCCCTGAGCATAAGGCTGCTCCATACCCCTGGATAGAGCCCCCCGCACCTTTCAAAAAATATCAGCTCGACTTCTCGGCAGTCGGAACCCAATGGGATCGCTTAATGAACTCATTGTTTGTTCAAATGGGAAGCTCTGAACTATATGCATTGGATTGGCAGCATGACAGTTTTGTATTCTCGCCCCGGGACTATTGGAAACTTGTCAAAGAGTATCACGATGATGTAAGGGATTCTAATGTATATTTCCCGCACTTCTATCCTGATGGGGATTATTATTTTTTTGTCGATCCGCAGTGGAAATATGGATTATTTGGACATCCCTGGCTTAAGCAGATCGCGGTGTTTGGAGATGAACTGATTGATCATGTTGACAGACATGCAGAGATGCTGGGAGTGAGTCAGATATCAACGACCAAGAGAACGTAATTGACGAATGAACAGAGGGCTAAGGCTCTGATCGAGGAATTCGGATTTGATTTTGATAAGATCGACAAAAAGCCGATAAACACTTGTTTTTGAAACAAAAAGGAAGGATATACTGATGTATCAGAGCTCACTTTTTATAGAAGAATGCAAGAAAAGGATGCCTATTTTCTAAAGAAGGCAGATCAGTCATATCTTTCCGGAGATTTTGCAAGTGCAAAAAAATAATATTTGCAATATGAGTATGCATTAAATAACCTACAAAAAAGACGACTGGCACGTATTAATAGCATGATTTGAGTTAGTGTTTATTGCAGTTAAACGCACTACCAGGAAGTGTAATTGACAGAATTAATCAATGGTTTTTGGAAGCGGAATAGCAATGAATATGATGAGCTTTGATATAATGAAGGTGTTAGAGCTTTAAATTTTTGCAAAATGTACTATGGGGATAGGAAAAGGGATTAAAAACAATGTTCGGTCAAGAAATGCTCGTTGGGTTGTTTTTAGCAGATGACAAGAGCGAATTCAAAAGCGCAAGCGAATTGGATGACTCCACGTTAAAGAGTATTCGAAAAAAATACTTCAAGGGGACTTTCATTACTTCTTTTATTGTATCTTTAATCTCGGCAGCAGTTGTGAATGTCTGGCTTATCTTTTCTGATACCATTAGCGCGGCATTTGGATATTCTGATCTCTTAGAAACGGCAGTTCTGATCCTGGTACCGCTATGCGGGGCATTGGCGACTGTTTTAACCGTCCGCTGGTTATTTTCTTTGATCATTGTATCAAAGATCAGAAGGAAGAAATTCTTATGGTACTTAGGCTTTATCAGAGGAAAGAATTGGAGATATCCATCATCATTTTCCAGAATGCATAAATACTATTCAGTAGCTGATAAATATTTCGCCTTGCTTTCCGTCAATCCAATATACAAAAAGGGAACAGCAGTTTATTTTTTGTATTTCCCCGGATTGTCGGATCACTCCGGCATCGGAGGAGCAGTGGTCAAGTATGATGATAAATTTATAAAGGAGCGGAAATTATTTAAATGATATTGGTAATTGAAGACGATAAAACAATAAACAATCTTCTGTGTAAAGTCTTATCCGATAGCGGATATGAGACTGACAGTGCTTTTGACGGTGAAGAAGGTCTTTATAAGGCACTTAACACTAAGTGTGATCTGATATTGTTGGATCTGATGCTGCCCAAAAAGACCGGTGAAGAAGTCTTGAGAGATTTCAGAAAGGTCAGCAGCACTCCTGCTATTGTATTATCAGCCAAGGATCAGGTCATTAACAGGATAGAACTGCTCCGTTTGGGCGCAGATGACTATATAAGCAAGCCATTTGATATTGATGAGGTTATCCTCCGCATTGAGGCAGTATTAAGACGCACAAAGAACAGAGCTGATACACCGGTTATTGAATACAAAGATCTCAGACTGGATAAAGAATCCAAAAGGGTATTCTTTAAGAATGATGAGATTACCGTTACCGGCATGGAATACAGCATTCTTGAGCTGTTTCTTGAGAATCCCAACAAAGTGTTCTCGAAGCGCAATCTTTTCGAGAGTATTACCGGTGAAGCCTATATGAGCGACGATAATACAATGAATGTCCATATGAGCAACATTCGAAAAAAGATAGCGAAATATACGGACGAGCCTTATATAGATACTGTTTACGGAATGGGTTACAGGCTCTCAAAGTAAAGATGTTTTCCCAATCTTTAGATTTCCTTAAGGATTGATGAATATAATCCATAATATCTGTTTGTATTCTTGTATCATCAACACGAAAGGAATAAGGAAAATGAGTGATGTAATCTTTGAGGCAAGGAATCTTACCAAGAAATACAAGAACCAGTATGCTCTGGATGACGTAAGCATCACCTTGAAAAAGGACCGGATCTACGGCTTTATCGGTGAAAACGGCGCAGGAAAGAGCACGCTTATGAAGATCCTGGCAGGACTGATATTCCCCACGTCAGGTGATATGACGTTCATGGGTGAGACGGATCCTGCCGCGATCGAGAAAAAGCGCAAAAGTGTCGGAACAATGATCGAAGGCCCGTACATTTATCCGGGTTATTCAGTAAGACAGAATGTCGAGCTTCAGAGGCTGCTGGTGGGCAATCCCGATGAGTCGGCCACGGACAGGATGATCGAGCTTGTCGGACTGTCAGACAGCAGGAAGAAAAAGGCAAAGAAACTTTCCATGGGCATGAAGCAAAGACTCGGCATCGCGATGGCAATGGTGGGGAACCCGAGATTTCTGATCCTTGATGAACCGATCAACGGCCTTGATCCGAAGAATATCGTAACGCTCAGATGCATGCTGAAGAAGATAAATCAGGATAATGACTGCACGATCTTCGTATCAAGCCATATTCTGAGTGAACTATATCTTCTGGCGACGGATTTCATATTCATTCACAAGGGGAAAATAATCGAGTCTGTGACGCATGAGCAGCTGGAGGAGAAATGCAGCCAGTATGTTTTTGTCAGGAATAACTATATCCCTGAGACGGTGACTATCCTGGAAAAGTATTTCCCTGATATCAATTACAAAGTTGAAACAGATGACGCGATCAAGATCTATGGAAAACCCGAGATCATGACTGAACTGTCAGGGTATATGATGCAGGCCGGAATAACTGTATCTGAGCTCTCGGCAAAAGAAATGTCGCTTGAAGAATATTTTATCGGGATCACGGGGGCAGAAAGAAAATGATGAATCTTTTAAGGATCGAAGGATACAAGGCAAGAAGGTTTATACCTTTATATATATGTTTGGGAATAATCATTCTGATGTGTATAGACTGGTTCTGTCAGGGACTGAAGCAGGAAGCAATAGATTACTGGCAATTCGGAACAATGTATGACGGATTTGCACAGGGTGTTCAGGACTGTTCATTCTCTTTTCTGTACGGAATGATCGTAGCGTGGTTTGCAGGAATAGATTTTACGAACAGGACTTTGCACAGAGCGATCGTGTCAGGAAATAAGAGATGGAAGATAATCGTTTCCAAACTAATTTCGACAAGCGTGATGATATTTATCATTCACGCCTTTGAACTTGTGGGACAGACGGCTGTGTTCGGAAAAGTGTTTGGATTTTCTTTTGAGGGTTTCTCCGCGCGTGACTTGTTATGGCTCGGTGTTGTCGCGCTTCAGATAATCGCAATGACTGCCTTCTATCTGTTTATTACCATTATCTGCGGAAATGTTTATACGGCACTTTTCGCATGTGTTACCGTCTCTGCGTTGGGCGGAAACATATTACGGAATTTTCTCGATGGAAATTTCATATACGAGCACTCGTTCTTCTGCCTGGCCAAGAGTTCATCGGCAGCTGATTTGATGCCATGTGCCGCATGTGCCATAATAGCAGTTGTGGTATTGGTGCTGGTTGCATCCTTGGTTTTCAATAAAAAGGATGTAGCTAACTGATTCAGTCTTTAATACGGAGGACCGGGTATGTTATATGTGATCATTATCCTTATAATACTGGTCCTCTTTTTATCTGTCAGATTATTTCTCCTTAAGAAGGAGCTTAAGCGCGTTACAAAAGACATGAAGAATAATCCCGGAAATAATCCGATGAACATAGATTTCATCGACCGTGATCTTCAGAAAATGATTACTGAAGTTAACGCTCTCTATGACCGGATAATGGGCATAAAGGCTGAAGGCAAAGATGAGGAAAGAAAGATCCGCGAATCGATATCGATGATCTCCCATGACATGAGAACTCCTCTGACTTCCGTTATCGGATATCTTCAGGTCGCGGAGAGATCCGATGACAAAGAGGAGAAAAATGCCAACATAAAGATAGCTCTTGAGAGAGCACGCTATCTGAATGATCTTGTTAATGATTTCTTCGATATATCCCTCATAGAATCAGATCAGGTCGATATTAATATTGAGAAAGTAAATCTCCCGGAGATGATCTGCGAAGTAATACTTGCCGAAAGCCACGAGATCGACAAAAAAGGAATCGTGCCGGTATTTGAGCAGTCTGACAATAATATCTATGTAAGAGCCGATAAGAAGAAGCTCTCAAGGGTCATGCAGAATCTTATTTCCAATGCCATTAAGTATTCGGAAGGCAGGCTGGAATTCAGGATCGATGATAATGAGCCCGGAAAGATAAAGATGCGGATGATCACTGATTCCTCCAAGAAAATAGATACGGACAGGATCTTCGACAGATTCTACCGTGATGATCCCTCAAGGAGCAAAGGCGGTGCCGGCCTGGGTCTATATATCTGCAAAAGTTTTGTAGAGATGATGGAAGGTTCGATAACTGCCGAACAAACCGGCAGGGAATTTGCGATTACAATCTGTTTTACAGCTGGAAAAATTTAAGGTGATGTGTTATGAAATACAATTATTCATATAATCTTGATCCGAATTCAAATCTGGTTGCGATAAGCAGTATTGAGTTTGATCCTATAAAGGAAGAACACAGATACATAGTTGAGAAAGAAATCAGGATTTTCAGAGCTAAGCATAAGCGTGAGTTTATTAAGGCAATGATCTTTTCGGCGGTTTTTGTTGTGATGATCATTGCCGGAATAATTCTGGGAATAAAATATTCACTGATCTTATTCCCGGTTTTAGGTGGAATAAGTATAGTTTTCCTGACCATGGCAATTATTTGGTTCTTGTCGAGCACCCGCTTCAAAGTGCTTGGTATCAAAGAAGGTATAGTTACTCATAGGGAGACGCATCAGTATTATATTGACGGTCACAATAACAACATAGAACAAAGATCGTCGGATCGTGTCACTATAAGGATTGCAGATACCGGTAAGGAAGTCTCGATACCTACTGATGCATATACTCAGATGCACTGCGTTCCTGATGACAAGGTATGGCTTCTTAAGACTACATCAGGACCGGTAATATCATTTGACAGGTGAAAACACCCCAATATATCATTCGGCGAGAATCCTCTGATTCAGATGCCCTCTTCTATGTTATGGGGAATGTTTATAGCGGCGGTTTATATGCTGTCTGACAATCTTCTCCTCGTAATGCTGCTTCATGCTTTAAGTGACAGTACTTTCAGATTATTAGACGGATTATTCGGCTATGTGCGTGATGCATCATTATGCCATGCCGTCACGAATGATATAATGAATTAGTCTATTTGATTACGATCAGCCGGCATAAGAAAGAGGATAGATTAATGTCTGAAAACAAAAGTATCATTGGCAGCATTAATGTTACTAGCACGGATATTAAGTGTCCGGGGTGTGGTACTTCGATCGGAATAAGCTTCGATCCTGTTACCGCAAGTTTAAAATGTCCTTTCTGCGGCTTATCCACACAGCTTCCGACACCTCAAAACGGCGCTGTTGCCGAAGAGCTTGATTTCAACTCGGCTCTGCAGCGTGCAAGTGTTGATTGGGGTCATTACAAGAAACTGATCGTTTGCTCCAATTGCGGCGGTCAGTCTGTTTATGATTCAGAACAGGTTACCGGTGCCTGTCCATTCTGCGGTTCGACAAGCGTTACGCCTGCTGCTGAGACAGACCAGATCATGGTTCCCAATGGCGTCATCCCTTTCTCTATAAGCAAAGAACAGACTCAGGATCTGTTTATCAATTTTGCGAAGAAAAAGGGGCTTGTTAACAAAAAGGTATTTGACTGCAAACTGGAACAGGTAGTCGGTTTTTATGTCCCGTACTGGACTTTTGATACATATACCGCTTCGTATTACTATGCATACAGAGACTTGGGCACCGCCGGATATGATCATATCAACGGGAACTGGTATCAATACATCAATGATGTTGCGGTCTTCGCATCTGACAGACTCTGTCATCCGTTTATTAAAAGAATCCAGAAATTCGACTTTGATAAAGCCGTTCCATATTCACCGGAATATCTTGCAGGCATCCCTGCTGAGCGGTATACACTCGGACTGAATGAAGGCTGGGAATGCTCGAAAAAACAGATTACCACGATATTGAAAAAAGCCGTGCACCGTTTTAACCGCCACCTGAGTGTCAAAGAGATCGCCACAAACTATTACAATGTCAGATTCAGATACCTTCTGGCACCCATCTATTTTGCCACATACAAATTTGGCAAAAAGACTTTCCCGGTAGCCATCAACGGACAGACGGGCGAAACCTATTGTGATGTGCCTACTAATATCAAAAAAATAATTTTGTTCGGTACAATAGCCCTTATTGTTGCTGCAATACTCGAATTTTTATTCATCCTGGCAGTCGCCCCTTATATTCCCTGGGGATAACCGCAAACATAATTTAGGAGTAAATGAATGGGAAAGAAATCTGTATTATTGACTGTATCTATCATTTTAATGCTATTGTTTTGTGCCGGATGTGCAAAACAGGGAATTGACGGCAGGGTCAGCGACAGACTGTCATTACTTAAGGAAGTTAAGTTTAAAGGTGATACAATGAGCGCAGAGATGAATAACGGCGAACAATTCGTATTTAAGAGACAAAAGTAACTGATCTATGGGAAAACGCAAGAGCTTTAGTATTTCCGATAAGATAAGCTTTGTGCTGCTGGCAGTGGCGCTCGGCATTTTCGCTACTGCACAGACACTGTTACAAAACCCAAATCCTGACTGTTATTTTCTTATCAGTTACGGGAGATATATCATTAATAACGGGTCTCTTCCTCAAACTGCGTACTGGCTCGTCAAACCGGATGTTCCGACATTGGTCCAGCAGTGGATGTGTGCTGTTGCAAATTATCTGGCTTATTCAGCCGGCGGGTTTGCGGGAATAGTGGCGCTTGGGCTGATATTCAATCTTATATTGCTCGGCTGCCTGTTTGTTTATTGCCGCGAGACGCTGAAAGATAATCAGGTCGGATTTAATACTGCGGTTTTTTGCTGGATCATGTTGTGTGGTTTTTCGACCACAAGACCATATTCCGTTACAATATCGGCTTCGCTTTTGGAACTTGCCCTTTTGCATAAGTTTTTTTCCAAGGAGAAACACACAAGAAAAGAGACTGTTATATTCCTGGCTCTTATAGCTGCCGTATTCATATTCCAGATCAACTGGCAGGCATCAAATATCTTTTACCCGGCTTTGTGGATCCTTTGTTATATACCCGTTATTAAGGCTAAGAGATTCCGGATAGACCTTTATGCTCTTTCTGCGTTGTTCGTGGGCGCAGTATGTTCGTTTTTAAGCCCGCTGGGTATCAAAGGACCGCTGTACATGACCGCTGCGAGAGGAACTGTTAAGATGTTTAACGTTATCGAGATGCTGCCTCCGCATTTCCCGTCACTCTATACCGCATTGCAGGTTATAGTCGTGGCACTGTTTGTATATGCCGTGTTCAAGAAGAAGCTTAACTCCGTACAGTTTTTCATGGCGGCCGGCTGTTTTTTGATGTCATGCGTATATATGCGCTGCTGCTGGACACTGGTCATCCCGATCGGAGCACTCCTTTGCAATCTGGAATTCAACGAGCGTTCGCATAAAATGATGCGCTGGGCTTATGTTGCAGCCGGGTTATTGTCCATACTTCTCATCATGAAATACAATCTCGAAAAAACTGACGACAGAGAGGTAATGATCGCTTCTTTGCCTGCTCCGGATGAGGTAACGCTTTATACTGACTTCAATACCGGATCTTTTTTCCTGGTTGACGGGTATAAGATATATTTCGATGCCAGACCTGAACTATACGGTGAGTGGATAACCGGAGATAATACTTTTATAGAGGAGGCCTACGCTGCCTGGGCGGGAGATCTCGATTATGATGAATTTATTGAAAAATACGGTTTTGACTGGTTTGCCGTAACAGAGGATATGCCTATGGATACTTATCTTAAGGAAAATGAAGATTATGAGTTCGTTTTCTATAACCAAAAGGATGAGATCAATATCTATAAGAAAAAATAAGAAAATATGGCGTTCGAAGAAAAATTGATTTTTGTATTCACATTTTTTGATTTAAGGTGATATAATTATTTAGTCAAAATCTCTTAACTTCGTGCTTCATATTAAGAGATTTTTGCATTATTTACACAAAAGTTACCCAATTTATAAGGCTTTCGACTTATAATTGGATAATAGGGTCTGTTTTTTGGACCGGTGTATTTATATTACTTTTTTGGGAGGCTTTTATGACGCTCGAATCACTATATGATGGCGCGAATATCCAGGATTACTACATCGGAAAAGTTACACAGGTTTACAGAAGTAATTGTACGGCTCAGATCGATAACCTCCAGCTGATGTCTGACAGAAGCAAGTTCAATTCTTCTTTCCTTCCTAACACCATCAATTATTTTGTTCTGATCGACTCGGTCATTGGTGTGTTCCTTGGCGAAGTATTTGAGAATAAGGCTTCCAGAAAGAGTATTTTTGATGTCGCATCAAATGATAAGCAGATCAATGATTATCAGGAAATCCTTATAGACACGATCGCCATAATGACGCCTAATTCCAATAAATTTGAGCTTGCCGGCTTCAAGACTCTTGGTATTACCGATAAAGTCTATCTGGCAACAGATAAGGTATATAAGTTATTCCTGCAGTCTCTTGAGTTTGCCGGAAGTGATGATGAAGAACCTCTTCCTCCGTTTGCGACATATCTCAACAGATCCCAGGCTGACGTATCACTTAAGCCGAGTACTCTTTTCAACCGTCACCTTATGTGCATAGGCGCTACTAACAGCGGTAAGTCCACTACGGCTCTTGCCATCCTTGATAAAGTGGTTTCCACAAGACGTAAAGCTCTTATCATCGATCCTACGGGTGAGTACAGAAATGCATTTACCGAAGAGGAGATCACAAAGCTTACGCTTGGTATCGATACGACTGTTTCACCGGGTAAGATCTCAATGGAACAGTGGGAAAAGCTTTTCGAGACTGAGAACAGCAGCCAGGGTGCCGTTCTTTCCGAGGCCATTACCTCACTACGTTATATGAAGAAGATCGGTGAAGACACATATTATCCTAAGGTAGGTGAGGATATCGAGGAGATTCAGGAGAATCTTGCATCCGTTACCAAGGATGACACCGATTTCAATCTCGAACTGCTCCCTGAGCAGATCCAGGCTGAGTCCGTTTGTGAGCCTGACAGAGACAACAACTACAACTTTAAGTACCGTTACGACACTCTCAAGGCAAACCTCAATGCTTCTCTTGTCCAGAAGATCCAATATCAGATGACGAACACAAGATTCCTTTCATTCTTCTCGAATGATCCGAATATGTTCAACCTTCTTGATGTCATTGACGAATTCGTTCATCTTCCTGACGTCAGCCTTTACATCGATACATCACAACTCGGTGCTTCAGAAGGTATCGGAGGCATGGTAATCGACCTCGTAAGTACTTTCATCATGGAGATCGAAGAAGTAAATCCGTTCGTATTCTTCATTGACGAGGTACACAGATATGCCAAGTCCAGATATTCAGACAAGGAATATCACGGCGGTCTGACACTTCTTGCAAGAGAAGGACGTAAGAAGGGTATCTTCCTTTACCTTACAACCCAGAACCCTAAGGACGTTTCCCCGATCCTATTCGGTCAGGTCGGTACGATGCTCATCCACAGACTCATGCTTAATGATGAGATCAGGACGGTAGAAAGCCACCTTGACGATTATGCGATCAAACACGTCAGAAAGCTCAATCAGGGTGAGGTCATCCTTACAAGCGTTAACCTCCTGCATAACATGTTTATCCATGTTAACAAGAGTAAGAGAACGCAGCACAACGATACACCGTTGCTCTGATATATATCAAATAATCTTGCTATTAAAGCCTGTGTCCAAATAACACAGGCTTTTTTCTTGACCGCAACGGATCATGATGGTATTTTATCCGTGCGCGAAAATCACGCCGACAGTTCGTTTGTGCCATCCTGTCGTTAAACAAAACCAGGACAATCATTTGAATCATTATCTTTTTGTTGCTGATTTGATTAAATGTGGCTCCTGTTTTTGGGAGCCTTTTTATTTGGAGATTTTTATGAACGAGACTAAAAACGTATCAAGACTGTTTATGTGTATCGGCATTGTCTTTGTGACCTGCCTTCTGCTTTCGAATCTTGTGGCAGGGAAGATGTGGGCTGTCACGGACAGCATTACGCTTCCTGCAGCGGTCATTCTTTTCCCGATGACTTATATCATCGGAGACGTATTTACCGAAGTTTACGGATTCCGGAAGGCGAGGACCATTATCTGGCTGGGATTTATGTGCAGTTTCTTTGCAGTAGTCATCTATCTTATAACCATAGCTCTTCCTCATCCCGGTTATTGGGAGGGTCAGGAGGCATATAGCACCGTATTGGGAACAACGCCCAGAGTTGCTTTAGCATCCTTTGCCGGATATCTTTTCGGAGAATTCTCGAATTCGATCATATTATCCAGATTAAAGGTTATAACCAAAGGAAAGAATCTCTGGATACGCACCATTCTTTCCACTGTGATCGGAGAAGGTCTGGATTCTGTGATATTCATCATGATCTCTTTCTGGGGAACAATGGATAACTCTGTTGTCCTTCAGATGATCCTTTTCCAGTATCTTTTCAAGGTATCGTACGAAGTCCTCTTTACTCCTGTAACTTATCTGGTTGTAAAGCTCGTCAAGAGGGCAGAAGGAATAGATGTTTACGATGCCGGAATCAAATATAACATTATAAAGGGGTGATCTTATGCGCGAAAAGGAAAACCTTACGAAGCTCGGAAGTAATGGAACGATATACAGTCAGGATTACGATCCTCAGGTGCTTGAGACGTTTATTAACAAGCATCCGGATAATGATTACTTCGTTAAGTTCAATTGTCCGGAATTCACCAGTCTTTGTCCTATTACCGGACAGCCGGATTTTGCCACGATCACCATATCATACGTTCCGTCAGAACGTATGGTAGAGAGCAAATCCCTGAAGCTATACCTGTTCTCATTCCGTAATCACGGCGATTTCCATGAGGATTGCGTGAATATCATCATGAAGGATCTGATAAAGCTCATGGATCCCAAATATATTGAAGTCTGGGGCAAGTTTACGCCCCGCGGCGGAATATCGATCGATCCGTACTGCAATTACGGCAAGCCCGGCACAAAGTGGGAAAAGGTAGCTGAAGACAGACTTTTCCACCATGATATGTATCCCGAGAAGGTAGATAACAGATAAGCAGGGCTGATCAGGAATGATACTTGTTTGAAAGCGCATGACGGGATCTGCTCTGCAACCCCTTTCTCCTCATGCTTACGGTTCCTCTGATAAACGAAGCGGATATTCCGGTCTTTGCACGGAAATACGTCTTGTACCTTATCCAGGCGGTTACGCCGCTAAGAAGCCATACCAGACCTGATGATATCCATATTCCTGCTTCACCATATCCAAGATAAGCTGTGAGAAGAAGCGGGATGGTGAATCTTCCGATGACTTCGATTACACCGTTAAACAAAGCGAAGAAAGCGTCTCCAAGACCGGTTAAGACTCCGCGCACGACGTAGATCATGCCGAGCGGTAGATAGAACATGCTGGTGATCTTAAGGCCTTTTGCACCGAGATCAATGACGCTTTGGGCTATGAGGTCTTCATCGGATACAAAGAAACTTATCAATGTTCTGCCGAACAACTGCATTCCCAACATCAGGATGACCGTTAAGGATACCATGATAATCAGCCCTTTCTTATATCCTTCCAGTACACGCTCGTTCTTATTGGCACCGAAGTTCTGGCCGCTGAATGTAGCAAGGGAGGAGGCGAGAGTCATATACGGCTGATGAATGAACTGCTCGATCCTGTTGGTTGCGGTGAAGGCCGTGATAGCGGTGGTGCCGAATCCGTTAACAACACGCTGGAGTGCCATTGAAGATACGGCGATCAGGGCGAACTGGAGAGACATCGGCACACCGAGACGTACTATCTTTATGATCATATTTAAGGAAACGGAGATGTCTTCACGGCTGATGCGGAAGTAAGGATTCATTTTATATGCGTATATACCGCTGAGAAGGACGGAGATAAACTGCGCGATGACAGTTGCCAGTGCAGCTCCCATAATGCCCATAGGGAATACTACGACCAGAAGAATATCCATGATGACATTGATAATGGTCGAAATTATAAGAAAATACAAAGGTGATCTGGAATCACCAAGTGCTCTCAGCATAGAGGATAGGAAATTATAAAGCGAGACAAAAAGAAGTCCGACGCTCATAAAGCGTGTATAGAGGACCGCATCGCCCATAATGGCTTCCGGTGTGTCCAGTAGCCTTAAAAGGAGCGGACTTAACGTAAAACCGAGAAAACCGAATATTACCGGAACGATAAGCATGATGATACCGCTGTTTACTATGCATTTTTTGACGTTCCTGTCGTCACGGGCTCCGTAATACTGGGAAACAACGACACCTCCGCCGCTGCCTATGCCGTTACAGAGAGCAAAGAAAAGGAAGGTGATCGAAGATGTGGCTCCGACGGCCGCAAACGCATCAGAACCGACATAATTACCGACGATTATCGAGTCGGCAAGATTGTATATCTGCTGGAAAATATTGCCGATAAGTGTCGGCAGCGCAAACAGCAGGATATGCCTTGTAGGGCTGCCTTGCGTCATGTCAGTTATGTTGCTCTTCATTCTTTGCCTTCTCCGTTTTCGGGTTTTGACGGAAGCGATTATAGTATTAGTTAAAGGATCAGCCTTCTCATGAATCGCCATGTGATTTATCATTTTTTGACATAACGCAGTAAAAACAAAAAGTGGAACAATAAATGACACAATTCTGAAAGCCTTGAAAATGTGGTAATAATAAAATAATTAAAAGGCAGGGCAATATAATGGATTACAGTAATTACGAGATATACGATTTTGATCACGTAAGTGCCTTCAATATGTCTACAGGCTATAAGGAAAGAAGCTATCAGGCGCATTGGCATTCTTATGGTGAGATCCTGCTTGTAGGTCCGGGTAAGACCAACATTTATTGTGTAGGTAAGAATACTTATAAACTCGTCCCGGATGATCTGGTCCTGGTCTGGCCAATGGAAATGCATTCCATCGTTGATGCTAACCGTGAAGATTCATTGGTTATACAGTTCTCAAGCGCTTTCATCAATTCGCTGTTTGATCTGCGACGTATTATGCATATGTACCGTAACCTTCATATCATCTGTGTTCAGACGCATCCTGAACTCGCAGCCAAGCTTAAAGCCATAACCTATAAGATGAAGGATATCTTCTTTTCGGAGAGGCCTGACAAGGAGATCAGATGCTGCATGCTTCTTATGGAATTCATGCTTACGCTGCTTGAATACAGAAAGGAACTGGATCCGGAGCTTAACGGCGACGATCAGTACAGACTTAGTGATGATGTCATGAGGCGTATGATGACGGTTACTGATTACATAAAAAATAACCTGACTGCGGATGACCTGTCACAGGGCGCCATGGCGGAAATGGCCGGAATAAGCCGCGAATACTTTTCGAGGATTTTCAAGAATGTCACGGGCATGAACTACAGCAAATGGCTGAATATGATAAGACTTGAGAAGGCTACTGAACTGCTTGCCGAAGACGGCAGGACGCTGACTGAAATAGCCATGTTGTCAGGCTTTCAGAGTATTCCGAGCTTTAACAGGGTATTCCGTGAGGAAAAAGGGCTTGCCCCGGGTGAATACAGGGCATTGTTTGTCAGCAATCAGAAATAAGGAGGCGTGAACATGGAGAGATCAAAGGTGTATTTTACGGATTTCAGAACAGGTCTGGGAACGCCGCTTACGGTTAAACTCCAGAAGCTGATAAAGCTCGCAGGGATCAGTTCGATCGATATGAACGGAAAGTTTGTAGCGATTAAGATGCATTTCGGAGAACTCGGAAACCTTGCATACTTAAGACCCAATTACGCAAAGGCCGTTGCTGATGTGATAAAAGAAAACGGAGGACTGCCGTTCCTTACAGACTGCAATACACTATATCCCGGAAGCCGCAAGAATGCTCTGGAACATATGGACTGCGCAAATATTAACGGCTTTAATACGGTTACTACAGGTTGTCAGATCATTATCGCTGACGGTCTTCGCGGAACTGATGATATCATCGTTCCGGTTCCGAACGGTGAATACTGCAAAGAAGCTTATATAGGACGCGCAGTTATGGATGCGGATATATTTGTTTCTCTGACACATTTTAAAGGCCATGAGGCAGCCGGATTCGGAGGAACGATCAAGAATATCGGAATGGGCTGCGGAAGCCGAGCAGGCAAGATGCAGCAGCATCAGAGCGGACATCCGCATGTTATTACGGATATATGCAGAGGATGCCGGAGATGTTCCAAGGAATGCGGTTCAGATGCTATTAGCTACGATAATAACAAAGCGTGGATAGATCCCGGTAAATGCAAAGGCTGCGGCCGTTGTATCGGAGCTTGTGCTTTTGACGCTATAGAAAACGATAACTGGGATGCACCTCAGATGCTCGGATGCAGAATGGCTGAATATACAGCTGCAGTCGTCAGCGGAAGACCCTGTTTCCATATAAGCCTGATAACTGATGTTTCGCCTAACTGCGACTGCCATGGTGAGAATGATGCTCCGATTCTTCCTGATATCGGAATGCTTGCTTCATTTGATCCGGTTGCACTTGACCAGGCATGTGTTGACCTTTGTTCGAAAGCCGAACCCATCAGAAACAGTCAGCTTGGTGACAATATGGCAAGTCCTCATTTTCACGATCACGGTGACGTATGGCATAACAACAATCCCAATGTCTCATGGGCCGAGACGCTCGAACATGCCGAGAAGATCGGAATAGGTTCGCGTGAATATGAGCTTGTTAAGATGAAATAAGGGCAGTTAACGTAACTGCGTTTCATGAAAGGTTGTCTTCCGGGGCAACCTTTTTACATACAATGTACACGAATTGTTTTCTTTATGATGATATCTCGAAAACATCCAAAGAATAAAATATAAGAATAAATGTACATTTAGGAGGCGGCTATGAACGACCAGACAAAACAGGTAAGGACATGGAGAGCTATTTCTGCCGTTACCGCAGTTATTGCTTTGGCGGCGATCATTGGAATCGTGGTCATTACATTCAGAAATATAATACCGGCCGGAAATAACGGCAATGAAGTTGAAGTTACTGTTTCTTATGTTGAAACAAGCGAGGAAAGTGCAATCACTACCGTTCCTTCTGAAGAAACTTCTGCGACAACGGAGACATCGGCTGAGATCACTGGAGCGGTAGAAGCGGATCCTTTATCCTTATGGACGGAAAATGCGCCAGCCAAGAAGGCTTTGATCTCTTATATGGATACGGTAACGGATGAAGGCAGTGCGGACTTTATTCCTGTTGAAAACAGAATAGCGGTATTTGATATGGACGGAACGATCCTCTGTGAGACAGATCCTTACTATTTCGATCATATGATCCTTGTATACCGTGTTCTTGAAGATCCCGAATATAAGAATAAGGCTTCAGATTTTGAGAAAGATGTAGCAAACCGTCTTCAGGCCAAGTTTGACGGTGATAAGAGTGTCGAAGTATCAATGGTGGAACACGGTCAGGCAGTTGCATCCGCTTTTGCAGGCATGACGATCGAAGAATTTGAGAATTATGTAAAGGAGTTCGCAAAGCAGCCTGCACCCGGATATAACGGAATGACACGCGGTGAAGCTTTCTATAAGCCTATGCTCCAGATCATTGATTATCTTCAGGCAAATGATTTTAAGGTCTATATCGTAAGCGGTACAGACAGACTGATCGTAAGAGGTCTTATTCAGGATGTCATTGATATCCCGAGAAACCAGTTGATCGGATCAGATGAGACTCTCGTTGCAACGAATCAGGGAAATGAAGATGGCGAAGTGTATACGTTTACTGATAAGGATAAGCTTGTTACCGGCGGTGATTTTATCATTAAGAATCTTAATACTAATAAGGTTACCGTTATCATGCAGGAAATAGGCATCCAGCCTGTTCTCTCATTCGGTAACAGTACCGGTGACGCAGCCATGGCAGAATTCACAACTACGGACAACAAGTATAAGAGTCTGGCATTCATGCTCTGCTGTGACGATCTTGAGCGTGAGAACGGAAATGCCGATAAAGCAGATAAAATGGTTAAGCTTTGCGATGAATACGGATGGATCGCCGTTTCGATGAAGAACGACTGGACTACTATCTACGGCGAGGGAGTAACAAGAAAGAAATAACATGGCTGCCCCAACTTAAACAGAAAAAATATATCGAAAAACGATAAAAAGCTCTTGAAAAACAAAAAATGCTGTGTTAGTATGCTGAGTATAAAGCATGCTTAATCTGTATTTGGAGGAAATAGTCTATGCGATATGATGATGTTGTCATTAGATGGGCAAAGATCGCGACGATCCTTTTTACCGCAATGGCTGTGGTTGCTGATATTTTCGGAGTTGTAATAACAAGGTATATTGCGTATTGCTGGGCTGAAGTCTTTGATCTTCCCAGGGTTATAGCACTCATAGTTGTTTTCTATCTTGGAACGATAGGCGGTTATACGGTTCTTATACCGTTGTTCAAGATGTTGTCCAATATGAGTAAAGACAAGGTTTTTGACAGAGAGAACACAAAGCTCATGATGATCATTACAGCAGCTTTGACGGGAATTGCAGTAGACTGCATCGTCGGCGGATTTATCTGGAACGGCTGCTGGATACTGGCAATAGTTGCACTTTTCATGGCATTGGTAGTTCTAAGCATAAGAGTCGTTTTTGTCAAAGCGATCACTATGAAAGAAGAAATGGATCTTACGATCTGAAGAAAGGAGGAGAAGCATGATAGTCGTTAATCTTGATGTTATGATGGCAAAGCGTAAGATCTCCTCCGGCGAACTGGCCGCGAAGATCGGAATCACACAAGCCAATCTTTCAATACTTAAGAACCAAAAAGCAAAAGCTGTAAGGTTTTCCACTTTAAACGATATCTGTAAGGCACTGGACTGCCAGCCGGGAGACATTCTCGAGTTCAGAGAGGACTGATCACAAATGGACAAAAAAGTAATATTTCAAAGGCTGGGAATCATCCTGGCCTATCCCTTAGCATACGCTTATATCAGGTTTATTTTCAATTTCGATGAGATCTCGAAATCCGGAATTACCATCCTGGACGGAAAGCTGACGATAGCGGTTACTTATCCTGTATTTGCACTCATGTTCATTCTTGTAAATGAACTGATCAGAAGAGGCAGAAGAAATGCCGGAAGCCTGCCATCCAAAGAAACATTATTCTGGTATGTCATGACCGTTCTTGCAGGGTTAACATCCACGATAGGTCCGGAGCTTGAGTTATCCCTGTTCGCAATGCACCTTTGCGGAGTATATTCTGTCCTGACCTCCAATGATCTTCTTCTTGGCGGAAAGACATCGGGATTCATACCGGCAGACCTTATACACGGCTTTTACGTAAAGTCATTTGCGGGTTTTCCTAACTTTATTATCGATTGGAAATGTTTCAAAAAGCCCGTGGCAGAGGAAGGTGCTCCTGCCGTTAAAAGGAAAAACGTTGCAGGTGCCGTCATATTTATCATTGTAATGATCGTGCTGCTGATCATATCAGTGAGCCTTATGTCATCCATAGACGAAGATCTTGGCATGTTCTTTAATGATTTGTTATGGAATATAGAAGACTATCTTACAGATCTGGAACTCTATGAGATCATTCCGAGGATTATCTTTGCGATACCTGTCTGTTTCTATCTGTACGGTCTTATGTCCAGAAGCGCGAAATCAGACGGAGCAAAGGAAAAGCGTTTTGCCTCATGGCTTAAAGGATTCATGGGAAAAGGCAAGACTGCCTCATCAACTGTCGTTTATATAGCTGCCGGAGTGTTTGTGCTTGCGTATATTCTTTTCTTCATCAAGCGTCTGGCATATATGATGGGCGGCTTTGTAGGCGATGTACCTGACGGCATGCTGGTATCGCATTATGCCAGAGAAGGTTTTTTCGAACTCGTGGGAATAATGGCTGTAAATATGTGCGTATATCTGGCGATAATCCTTTTCGGAAAAACGGATCAGGATGGAAAGTTCTCGCTTCCCGCAAAGATACTGGTTACGTTGCTGATGGCTGAAAGCATCATCTTTGCGGTCATTGCAATGAGCAAGCTCGGTCTTTACTACAGCATTTACGGTTACACGCCTAAAAGGATCCTTGCCATGTGGGCTACGCTGGCTTTGGGATTTGCTGCAGGAGCAACCGTAGTGACTGTTTACCGCGGCAAGCCGCACTTCAGGGTCGGCGTGATATTTACTTCGATATCTTATATAGCGATATGTATTTTGTCAGGCGTTCTGGTAGCCATAGGTGCATAAATGATCAAGGGGTTGTTTTCCGACAACCCCTTTTTATTATTTCCAAACCAGCGGAAGTTTTTCAAACTCTTCGAGAGGAACAGGCTTTGAGAAGAAGTAGCCCTGGAAAAGCTTACAGCCCATTTCCTTAAGCATTTCGAACTGTTCCTTTGTCTCGACGCCTTCAGTTATCTGCGGCATATCCAGATTATTTGCCATGTCAACAATGCTGTTTAATATGATCTTGGATTTCTTGTGATCATCGGTCTTTCCCAGGAAAACCATATCGATCTTGAGGACGTCGACCGGCATGTCCTTGAGCATATTGAGCGAAGAATAACCGCTTCCGAAATCATCCATCTCAACCGTAAAGCCATATTCACGCAGGTTATTGATGGTCTTTATATGTTCCGTAGCATTATTCATGACGGAGGATTCCGTTATCTCAAGGTGAAGGTGCTTCGGATCAACTTCGTGTTCTTTTACCAGTGAAGTGAGTACTTCATAAATATCCATGAAGTAGAAATCCTTGGGGGAGATGTTGATGGACAGATTCAGTTTCTCGTGACCGTCCTTCTTCTCAGCCCAATCCTCAAGTATCTTGCATGCTTCGCCCCAGATATATCTGTCAATTGTCGCGATCATTCCGTTTTTCTCGAAAATGGGGATAAACCTGAATGGAGGAATAAGACCTTCTTTCGGATGCTTCCATCTGACGAGGACTTCTCCGCCTTCAAGATGTCCGTCAGCTCGGTACTGGGGCTGAAGATAAGGGATGATATTTCCGTTTTCAAGAGCAGTTTCAAGTTCGCTCGTGATCTGCTGTTCCCAAAGCTTATCTTTTCTGAGCTTATCATCATAGTATGCAACGCAGCGGTTATAGTCGTTTTTTATTCCGGCTATCGCGAGCTGTGCTCTGTCTACCATGGCGCTGACAGAAAGATCTTTATCGTCGGGCGAAGGCTCGAAAATACCTACATGAATAATGACCGGAGAATTGATGATGTCTGATGCGCCCCAGGTATCTTTGATCTGTTTTTCCATAGCTGCAATATCAACAAATGACTTTTTTAAGAAAGAGCAGAAGATGTCTCCTCTCCACCTGCAGAATGCGGAGCCGGGATGCGCGAACAGTTCGAGATCTCGCGCTATCTTAATGAGTATCTCATCTGCTTTTTCTCTTCCGAAAATGTCATTGATAAGCTTGAAATCGTTGATGTCGGAAACGATCATTAAATACTGTTCATTGGGATTGGCTTTAATGATCTCACTTACCTGATCTTCAAAGCTGAGTCTGTTCGAAAGACCTGTCAGAACATCATGAGTGGCTATGTATTTTCTTTCAGCATTGAGCTTAACCTGATCCGTATCGTCGTGAATGGAGAAGAATGAGCCGACATCTTTATTACGCTGATCCTTCATCAATCGGTGAGTGATGCGCAGATAAATGAATTCACCATTATCGTCTCTGAATCTTGTCGATATATCGAAGTCTGCGCCAAGATCACCACCGCCCATGACTTCAATGAGTTTATCAGTGCATTTGTCAGGATTTCCGGATGCGATCTTCAATATCTCATATGCCCTGTCGTTGGCATAAATGGCATTAACGTCAGTGTCATAGAAGATTATTCCGTCGATATGGTTTTCTACGACTGAGTCTGCAAGTCTTCTCCGGATAAAGAGCGGTCTATAAATAAATGTAAAGATAAAAAGAAGCAGACCGCAGATAAGATAACCGATAAGTGATTTATTGACCGGTCTGTCGGAGAATGAATAAAAAAGGAAAGCCATGAAAGTAACAATGGCGAAAATAATGACTATGTAACGTTCATGATAGGCAGAGGAGATCTTCAAGCACTTGTCGATCAGTACCGCGATAATAAGAATCAATATTGCCTGAAGAAGACAGAATCCCAAAAGCTTTCCCCATCCTGATTCCAGCCCGTAATAAGTGCTTCCGTCGGGAAGGGTAATGGACTTGGTTGTGAACAAGTGATGGAAAAACGGATTCAAAAATACGGAGATTGCTATCGCTGATAATAATGCACCAACAATAATCTGAACAATGGAACGCTTGAACCTGAATCCGCAGTAATCCATTACGAAAATGGTCAGATTGTATAGCAGGAAGCAATCACCCAAAAGCATGATGGTATAGCCAATCTCAGCGACTAATTCAATATCGGAGAAAAAGGCCAGCATATTACCGGATAACGGGACGATTATCGAAAGATAAAAATTTAAAAGGCTTTGTGCGGTTTTCTCGAGGAAATTTCTCCGTTTAAACATAGTAGCAATTATCATTGCCACCAAAAACAAGGATATAACGATCAGTTCAAACAGATATTGTATCCTCATAAAGACCTCGGATATTTGATTATGGAATTATTGTATCACATATGAAAGCTCAAAAATAAAACTAAGAAATAATTAGCAAAAGATATATATTTATACTATATTATATATTGAATTATATAATTGAGGTAAAAACAAGTTATTTTCGTTAAAACCCCAATATATAGAGAAATGTCATAAAAATATTGTTTACTTCTCCCGGAAGAGGTGGTATGATTACCACATAAGAAAACGGACATTTGTTCTATTGTAGCAGATGTGAAGAGTTGTTAGGAGTATATTTTATGATTGATTTTAATTGTACCGTTAAAGACCTTTTCAGAAGACGCGACATGATCACTAAGGCAGTATGGAGTTTGGCTGATAACGGCTTTACTGAACATGCCTCGACTTATGCCCTTGTAAGGCATAATCTGTACAAAGCCCTGGCTTATGCTGCCGGTAAGATGAGAGATTACGAATACAGGGTGGCCATAGCCTACCTTGAATCAGCTGATTCAGAGCAGGAGGTGGCACTAAGGATGTTTTATACACACAGGACCATAAGACGTTATGTTCATAAGGCTTGTGAGTATGTTGGTGAATATTTTGCCAATGAAGTGGGAATAAGATTACTGCCGATTGATACCAGATCGGTCGAATGCATAGTTTCCGGCGGAACATTTTGGGAGAAGACAGACTCTCTGATGAATGGCAGCATTGAGAATGCATGCGTTGTCATAGCTCATTGTCATGAGCATATGTCTGTAAGCTCCATCTGCACTAATTACGGAATGGGAAGTGAGAAAGTAAAGAAGATAATCCGTTCGTTCGGATCCGTTATTACTGTTTATAACATTCCTTCACCGAAGCGCAGCGCAGTATGACATATTATTAACCTCCGTATCGTTAAGACCGGGCATTTGTATTGAAGCTGATGCCCGGTCTTAATGTTATAATCTGATAATGAATTAACAGATAATGCATTTTGGAGGATGATCCTATGACGATAGTATTTGATAAACTCCCGGAGAATCTTGATGAGCTTAAAGCCATGCCCCAGGCTTCGCTAAACGAGCCTGAATACGGAGCTGCGCTGTTCCTGGCTGTAATGATGCATTACAAAACCAATAAAGAAGAAACTTATGAGATGCTCGAGTTCCTTAAAGGACCATATGGATTATCTACATATGAGAAGCAGTTTCTGGCTGACAGGATGGCGGATGGTGAACATGTGGTCCGTTCATTCTTCAACGGCACGTCACCTGAAAACGACTATACGCCTTCCATCCCTTATACGATCGAGACTGAAAGAGGTTATGCCCAGGAACTCGATGGAAGGATGAAGATATTCATTACTTCTTCAGGTGCAGATACAAAGCGCCACATCCTTCTCCGTCATAAAGTCTCCACCAATCAGTGGTTTGTCGAAGACCAGATGCTGCTCAGCCAGATAAGGACTCCCAAGTCCCAGGACCCATGGGCATGATGAAAGGTTTCTGGCCAATATGAAGTCCGAGAGATCATATCCCAGAGTCAGCATAACATCGAAGGCCGCAAGGTCTTTGAAGAACGGGCATCCCTGGGTGTACGGTGATGAGATCATCTCGTCTGAAGGTGAACTCGTTGACGGCGGCATTGTTGACTGTTTTGAAGGTTCGAGCTGGCAGGGATCAGGTTTTTATAATTCCAATTCCAAGATCGCTGTAAGGATCATCTCACGCAACAGCAATGACGTCTTTGATCAGAAGTTCTGGTACAGAAGGATCCTTTATGCGGTACAGTACCGCAGGACAGTTATGCAGGGTGATGACTTTAACTGCTGCAGGATCGTTCATGGAGAAGCGGACCAGATCCCGGGTTTTACCTGCGACAGATATGGTGATATAGCTGTTACACAGATTGCTTGTCTTGGCATTGAGCTTATAAAAGACGATATCTACAAGGCTTTAATGACGGTTTTCGAAGAGATAAAAGAACCTCTGAAAGGTATTTACGAGAGAAATGATCTGGCCTTAAGGAACAAGGAAGGGTTGGAGCTCTCTAAAGGCTGGTATGATGGCAAGGATTATCCGGTGATAACCGAGATAAGGGAAAACGGGATCAGATATTCCGTTGATGTGGCAAATGGTCAGAAGACGGGCTTTTTCCTCGATCAGAAATATAACAGGCTTGCGGCATCGAGGATCGCTAAAGACAAGAATGTTCTTGACTGTTTCACACATACCGGGTCATTCGGTCTTAACTGCGCATTTAACGGGGCCAGGCATGTAACGAGTGTGGATATCTCTTCACAGGCCATTGAGATGGCAAGAGAGAATGCGTTAAGAAACGGTCTTGCCGATAAGATAGATTATGTATGCGAGGATGTTTTCGAGATGCTGACCAACATGGCAGCAAAAAAGGATCATACATATGATTACATTATCCTCGATCCGCCTGCATTTACAAAATCAAGAGATACCGTTGATTCGGCCGGAAGGGGATATAAGGAGATCAATCTCAAGGCAATGAAGCTGCTTCCGAGAGGAGGCTATCTGGCAACCTGTTCATGTTCTCATTTCATGACGGATGATCTGTTCAGAAAAATGCTTGCATCTGCAGCAAGAGATGCAAGCGTAAATCTGAGACAGATAGAAGCCAGGACACAGGCTCCGGATCATCCGATCCTTTGGAATGTGCCCGAGACGGATTATCTCAAGTTCTATATTTTCCAGGTGGTTTAAGCTTCAGCTTTCCACAGTCCGTGAAGATTGCAGTATTCGTATGCTGCAATGACCTTCTCGTCTGCGCCAATAGTAAAGACTGCGACGGGTTCTTCTCCGGGTTTAAGCTGTCTTACGATAGCTCCTTTGTCAGTCTCCAGGGCTATGAAAGTGATGTAATGGGCATCCATCATGGGATGAGCCACTTCGCCGACTTTAACAGTGATTTCCTGACCGTTAACTTCGATTACGGGTACGTGCTTTTCGCCTGCGGCATCAGTAGTATTGGGGATAAGTTCTTCAAGATGACCTCCTTCACAATCGGTCTCGAAAAGCTTAGTTACAACTGTTCCGCACTTGCCTTTGAAAAACTTCATGGTGATATTCCTCCTACTGAATTTTTGGATATAAACATTATAACATCTTATGCGATTTTAACCCGTACCCCGGTGAATTGAAAATCATTACCGGTGCTTTATTTACAAACGAGATTAATTCTTAATGGAAACAACACAGGAAGTACCCAAAATGCCCGAAAAGACAAGCGTTTTTGATTTTATTCGGTATTAACTGTTTTGTATAATCACGGGCGGAGAGAAAAAACTCCGGCCAAAATAACAGTAAAGGTGGAATAGTTATGGCTAACATTTTTGATTTTACGGGAAGGGTAGCGGTTATTACAGGCTGCTCTACGGGACTCGGTGTTCAGATGGCAAAGGCTCTTGCAAATCAGGGCTGTGATATAGTAGCCATTGCACGCCGCCAGAATCTGCTCGAAGAAGTTTGTGCGGATATTGAAAAGAATTACGGTGTTAAGACACTTGCAGTCCAGCTCGACATTACTGATACGGCAGCAGTTGACGCTGCAATCGATGAGATCATTGCCAAGATGGGAAGGATCGACATCCTTGTCAACAACGCAGGCACAGGTGCTGTAGCACCCGCTGAAGACATCACGGATGAGCAGTTCATGAACGAGATCGACATCGATCTTTTCGGTTCTTTCAGATTGGCTAGAGCAGTTGCCAAGAAGGCAATGATCCCTGCAAAGTTCGGCAGAGTTATCAATATCTCTTCCATGTATGGTCTTGTCGGAAACAAGGTTGCTCCGTGCTCACCCTATCATGCTGCCAAAGGCGGCGTTGTTAACCTTACAAGAGCGCTCGCTTCCGAGTGGGGTAAGTACGGTATTACAGTCAACAGCATCTGCCCCGGATATTTTTACAGCCCTCTTACAAAGGAGACGCTCGATTCTGATTTCTTCCAGGCTAATGCAAGGACTATGATCCCTCTCGAGAGATACGGAAATGACGGAGAACTCGATACAGCAATATGCTTCCTTGCTTCTCCTGCCACAACATATGTCACAGGTGTAAATCTTCCCGTAGACGGCGGATATACCTGCATGTAATAAACGGTTAGTTCCTACTGTAAAGTTTTATAATATAAAGAACTGCGCAAATGATTGAGAATTTGCGCAGTTTTTTGTTAGAATAAGCACCAAACGGAGGGTGACTTTTGAATAAGGATAACGACAGATTCGTTTTCTCGCGCAAAGAGCTGAAATACAATGCAAGACAGAATTTTAAGCATCATTATCTGATGTATGTCGTTGCATGTCTTTTCGCATTGATAATGCAGGCGGAGTTCCTTACTTCAGATAACCTCATCAGCGTTAGAAGACAGGTTATTGCCGATGCTTCTGATGCATATTATGAATTTACGGGGGATCAGGATTTTAAGCGGATCGAAAAAATATATAAAGAAATGGACGAGGATGCGGATTCTTTATATACAGGAGTAGAGCTTGCTTTATATAACAAAAGCTTTGAAAACGAGAATATAAATGAAGTCTTCGGAAGGACCAGGGGAATCTTAAACCAGCTCATCAATTATGTTACCGAAGACACCATAGTATCGAATATCTATTCCGTAATTACGCAATATGCCTTATCTGAGAATGCGGCACAGATCCTGATTACCACCCTGATCCTATTCTTTGCCGGGTTTGCCTGGCTTTATGTCCGTAATGTTTATGTAGCTGCCAGCCGAAGGATCTTTCTTGAAGGAAGGATCTACAAGAAGGTTCCTTTCTCCAGATATCTGTTCCTCATAAGAGTGAAGAGGTGGACGAGAGCTTCGCTTGTTATGGCTCTGAAGACTATCTTTGAGCTTTTGGGGATGATGACGATCGTTTTGTTCCCGGTGATCCACTGCGGACTGATACTCGTACCTTATATCATAGCCGAGAATCCTGATGTTAAGCCGGTCGAGGCTTTGCAGCTGTCCTGGAGAATGATGAAGGGTAACAAGAGAAAAGTATTCAAATTATTCATGAGCTTTATCGGTTGGTATATCTTGGGTTTCTTTACTTTAGGTGCATCGAACATCCTCTTCTCGAATCCTTACATAGTCTGCTGCTATTCTGAGTTCTATGCCAAGATAAGACGGTATTCCAAAGAAAAGAAGATCCAGGGAACAGAACTTCTTAACGATGAATATCTGTTTGCAAGAGCTGATTCCGATTACCTGAATGAAAAGTATGCAGATGTTTTGGAAGAGCTTTCCAAGCCTGAATATAAGATCGAAGGACTTGAGGGAAAACGTGAGAAATTCTTTGCCAAGAATCTCGGTGTAGTTCTCTGGAACAGCAAGGATGAGATCGAATATGAGAATCATGAGGCCAGAAAAATGAAGATGCTGGCTTATGAGAATGAAGCCAAGGGTATGGTATATCCTTCCAGACTTTCGCCGATCCCGGATCAGAGGAAGATACCGTCACTCGAGAGCATTCATTATCTGAGGCATTATTCGGTATGTTCACTGATAATGCTGTTCTTTATCTTCTCTAATTTCGGATGGACTTGGGAACTTCTTTACTACTATTTCATGAAGGGCAAACTGATCAACCGCGGAGTCCTGCACGGACCGTGGCTTCCGATCTACGGCTTCGGAGGTCTGATCGTGCTTATGTTACTTGCAAGAGTCCGCAAAAGACCATTTATCTTCTTTATCTCGTCAATAATACTCTGTGGAGTTGTGGAGTATTTCACCGGATGGTATCTGGAGACGGTATTTAATTCCAAGTGGTGGAATTATGACGGATACTTTCTTAATCTTGACGGAAGGATATGCGCTGAAGGCCTGTTGGTATTCGGAATATGTGCGTTGGCCTTTATCTATGTACTCGCGCCGCTCCTTGATAACCTGATACGCAAAATAAACAGAAGGGTACTGCTGACTGTAGCAGTAACCCTTCTGGTCCTGATCGTGGCTGATTGTGTTTATTCGACCATCGCGCCGAATACCGGTTACGGAATTACCGGTAACTTTGATAATGACGAGGATCCTGTTGTGATCGAAACGGTTATCGAAGAAACGGATTGATTAATAATTGAAAGATTCGATGGCACCCGTAAACATAGCAATCGCAAAGATTACCAGCGCAACAAGACATACGATGATCGTGTAGCAGAAGTAAGACCTGGCGAAGTTTTTCTTGTTTACGTTCTTAGCGCCGATCGCAAAAATGATCAGGCAGATAAATCCGATAATCGGGATAGAGAACAATATCTCATATCCGAAGTAACCCCACATCGATATCGGACGGTATTCCTCAGGTATATTGCTGTTTTCCATTTCAGATTCCTCCCTTATGCAGAATGAATGAAAAAGCTATAGCTTTCATCAAGCGTAATATAGCACATATCCCTTGTTTTTCACCCGATAAAATGTTAATTTACCTCATATTGTTTTTTAGAGGAAAAGAATTATGGAGAAGAAACCGTTTGTAACCAAGAGCCAGATCGAAGAGATTGCCAAGTCACATCACACGCCTTTTTATATTTACGATGAGAAGGGCATTCGCGAGAATTGCAAGCGTGTAAAGGAGGCTTTTGCCTGGAATAAAGGCTTTAATGAGTTCTTTGCAGTTAAAGCGACACCTAATCCGTACATTCTTGACATCATTAACGATTACGGATTCGGTTTTGACTGTTCGTCCGAAGCTGAGCTCATTCTTGCTGATGCCGTAGGCGGTCCGATCATGTTCTCATCAAACGATACTCCTGCCAGAGAGTATGCGCTCTGCGCCAATCTCGGAGGAATTATCAATCTTGATGACATAACGCATATTCCTTTCCTTGAGTATATTCTCGGACCTCAGTTTCCTGAGGTTATGAGCTGCAGATATAATCCGGGCGGAGTATTCAAGCTCAGTAACGGTATCATGGATAACCCCGGTGACTCTAAGTACGGAATGACAAAGGAGCAGCTCATTGAAGCTTATACAAAACTTAAGGGATTTGGCGTAAAGAAGTTCGGTCTTCACGCTTTCCTTGCAAGCAATACCGTTACTAACGAGTATTATCCTACGCTTGCAGGCCAGCTCTTTGAACTTGCTGCCGAGATCTCAGAGAAGGTAGGAATAGAATTCGCTTTCATCAACCTCTCAGGCGGCGTAGGGATCGGTTACAGACCCGAAGATTCCCAGAACGACATTATGGCGATCGGAGATGGAGTCAGAAAGCAGTTTGAGCGCATTCTTGTTCCTGCGGGAATGGGCGATGTGGCAATCTATACCGAAATGGGCAGGTATATGCTTGCTCCTTACGGAATGCTCATTACCAAAGCTATCCATGAAAAGCATATTTATAAAGAGTACATTGGTGTCGACGCATGTGCAGCTAATCTTATGAGACCTGCCATGTATGGCGCATATCATCACATTACCGTTCTCGGCAAGGAGAATGAGCCCTGCGACCACAAATATGATGTAACCGGTTCGCTTTGCGAGAATAATGATAAGTTTGCAATAGACAGAATGCTGCCTAAGATCGATATGGGCGATTATCTTGCGATACACGATGCAGGAGCACACGGATTTGCCATGGGCTATAACTATAACGGCAGATTATGGTCAGCAGAACTCCTTCTGAAAGAAGACGGTTCCGTGGAAGAGATAAGAAGAGAACAGACGCTTAATGATTACTTTGCTACATTCGATAATTCCAAGTACGCAAATAAGCTTATAAGCAACTGATTTATTGTTTTCTGACTATTTGTCATATTGATTGTTTCCAAGGTCTTGTTATGTGCAACATGCACAAAAACAAGACCTTTCAATTATGCAAGTTGTTTAACAAATCCATTGTTTGGGACAGGGAAGAAGTGTACCATTAGGCTGTCCAAAGGGAAAGCCTTTGGGGATAGTAAAAAGGACAACATACCAATTAAGGAGGTATTAAATATGAAAGCATTTTATTTAGACAACATTGATGTTGCAACACTTATGAAGGCACTTGATGAGTGCAAGGGAAACGTAATTCTTCTTACTGATGAAGGTGACCGTTTCAATCTTAAGAGTAAGCTCAGCCAGATCACAGGCATCATGAAGCTTATCGAGGGCGGTATCGTATGCAATGCTAAGATTTCCTGCTCTGATCCTGATGACGAGGCAATGCTTTTCAGACTTAACCTTTTCGGAAAGGTTGAAGACGACGCAAAGGCTTGATCGATAGCATAAGTTTTTGGGTTTAATTTACAGGAGGTGTCTCAAAAGAGTGAGACACCTCTTTTATTTTGCGTGGTGACAAATGGATTCCGGTACAGTGAAGGACAATTCATCAGACATATATGACAGCAAGCTTTTTAAGATGCATCTTGACACAGTGTCAGAATACAGATACAATTATTCTGACACTATGTCAGAATACTAAAACTGAGGATACTTATATGCCTAAAGGTTCACCGGAATTAACAGCGGCAAGGAAAGAAGAGATCATAAATGCCTGTGAGCAGCTCTATAAGTCAATGAGCTTCAAGGATATCACCCTGAAAGAGATCGGTAATGTCACTTCGTTTACGAGAACTTCGATCTATAACTACTTTCAGACTAAAGAAGAGATATTTCTCGCGCTATACGAGAGGGAATATGTCCGCTGGAATGCTGATCTTCAAAGCATCCTGAATGAGAACGGCAAACTCACAAAAGCTCAACTTGCGGATAAGATCGCTTCCTCGATTGCGAAAAGGGAACAGCTCTTAAAGCTTCTCTCCATGAATAATTACGATATGGAAGCTAACAGCAGGCCGGAACTTCTGGTGTCTTTCAAGGTTGCGTACGGTGAATCCATAAAGAACATGAACAGGCTCCTGACAAAAAACTGTCCGGATATGTCTGAACAGGATATCAGGAGCTTTATCTATGTGTTTTTCCCGTTTATGTTTGGAATCTATCCATATACATCAGTGACGGAAAAGCAACGTGAGGCGATGAAAAATGCGGAAGTGGATTTTGTCTATCAGACGATCTTCGAGATAACGTACAACTGCATCTTAAGACTTCTCTAAAAAAAGGAGCGTGGAATATGAAATATACAAAACTCGGCAATTCAGATCTTAATGTATCCCGTATCTGCATGGGCTGTATGGGTTTTGGTGAAGCATCAAACGGTCAGCACAGCTGGACTTTGGATGAGGAACATTCCAGGGAGATCATAAAGCGCGGTCTGGACCTAGGCGTTAATTTCTTTGATACAGCAATAGCTTATCAGAGCGGTACAAGTGAGCAGTATGTGGGAAGAGCACTCCGTGATCTTGCAAAGCGTGAAAATGTGGTCGTTGCAACCAAATTCCTTCCGCGTACTCAGGATGAGATTGAACGGGGCATCTCCGGTCAGCAGCACATCGAGAACATGATCAACACGAGTCTGACTAATCTTGGTATGGACTATGTGGATCTGTACATATACCACATGTGGGACTGGAACACTCCTGTATACGATATCCTTGAAGGGCTTAACCGTGTTGTTAATGAAGGAAAAGCCCGTTATATCGGTATCTCCAACTGTTTTGCATGGCAGATCGCAAAGGCAAATGCCATTGCTGAGAAAGAGGGATTTGCGAAGTTTGTTTCAGTTCAGGGTCATTACAATCTTATCTTCAGAGAAGAGGAACGGGAGATGGTGCCGTATTGCGAGGAGGAGAATATAGCTCTCACCCCATATAGTGCCCTTGCGAGCGGACGTCTTTCGAGAAGACCCGGAGAAGGAGATACAAAACGCGCAGCTGAAGACAGTTATGCGAAGTTTAAGTACGATGCGACTGCTGATACTGACAATGTGATAATCTCACGTGTTGCAGAGATCGCGGAAAAACGCGGAGTTACGATGACAGAGGTATCGCTTGCCTGGCTTCTTACTAAAGTAACATCTCCTGTTGCCGGAGCAACGAAAATGCATCACATCGAAGGTGCGGTGAAAGCAACGGAACTGGAACTCACGGCAGATGAGATCTCGTATCTTGAGGAACCTTATGTTCCGCATCCGCTTGCAGGAGTGATGGCTCAGAACAAAAGGTCAGATTCCCAAAAGAAACACGTATGGTCAACCGGAAGTCAGAAGATAAAGGAGGATAACTGATATGAGTGAAAAGATAGTACAGACGGCAGGCAGAGAACAGCTCGGTGAGTTCGCTCCGATGTTCGCACATCTTAATGATGATGTCCTTTTCGGTGAAGTCTGGAATGACGGAACTATTGATACTAAGACCAGATGTATTATCACAGTAGTGGCTTTGATGGCATCGGGGATCACAGATTCTTCTCTTAAATATCATCTTCAAAATGCGAAAAACAACGGCGTGACTAAAGAAGAAGCCGCAGCGATTATCACTCATGCGGCTATGTACACCGGATGGCCCAAAGGCTGGGCTGTATTCCGCCTGGCAAAAGATGTATGGAATGAAAACGGGCAATGAACAGCCCAAACCGGTTGGCAGCGAAGAATACTGAAAACCGGGATAAACAGTTGAAATATACAGTAGAGATAAAGGAGTTTAATAATGAAAAAAACAGTTTCGATAATGACTGCCGGAATGCTGTTATTAGGACTTACTGCCTGCAGCGGCAATACAGCCGCCCTCTCTCCGGCAGTTTCCGAAAGCTCAGAGTCAAAGGAAACACAAGCAATTGAGACAGGATCAGGTAATGACGAACCTTCGGTACAGACAACGGTTATGGAATCTGAAGAGTCAGTTCAGGACACAACAGCCGGAACAGGCAAAGATGTTCTGGTCGTTTATTTCTCCGCAACCGGAACAACCAAGGGCGTGGCTGAGATGATCGCTGATATTACAGACGGTGATCTTTATGAGATCAGGCCGGCTCAGGAATATACCGAAGCTGATCTTAACTGGAATGATCCTGACAGCCGTTCCACAAAAGAGCAGGATGATAAGTCCGCGCGTCCTGAAATAGGAAGCGATCCTGTATCTTTTGACGGATATACTACGATATACATCGGATATCCGATCTGGTGGGGAGAAGAACCCCGCATAATGGATACTTTTGTTGAAGCTCATGACTTCAGCGGTATAACCGTGATCCCGTTCTGTACTTCAAGCAGCAGCGGCATCGGCAGAAGCGGTACAAATCTTGCTGAAAACGCCGGAAGCGGCAACTGGCTTGAAGGTCAGAGGTTCGGCGCAGGAGCCTCCGTGGATGATCTTGAGTCCTGGATAAGCGGATTGCAGTAATACTTTTCGAGAATTATAAATGGAGGAAAGCCGTATGCAGACAAAGAACAGTTTGATCATAAAAAGAACCGTGGATGTTCTTATGACTATATTAATGCTCTGCCTTATGGCTTTCCAGGTGACCGGAAATCTTCTCCATGAGTGGATAGGGATCGGAATGACGATCCTTGTCATTGTTCATCAGATCCTTAACAGGAAATGGTATGGCGCGGTATTCAAGGGAAAGTATAATGCGTACCGTGTTATCAATACCGTTCTTACAATGGCTGTATTTCTGTCATTTATGTTTACTGCTGTATGCGGAATGTCGATGTCTGCCCATGCTGTTCCGTTTTTATACGGGATACTGAAGGTTTCCTTTGCAAGAAGGATGCATCTGTCTATGTCCCACTGGTCATTCGTGCTGATGGGGCTTCATCTCGGACTTCACATTCCTTTGATCGCCGCAGGCATCAAAGTCTCCGGAAAGGCAAAGATCATACTGAACATTATCTTTTGTATTCTTGCGGGAACCGGTCTGTTCTTTTTTATCAGGAATAATATGCCGGATTATCTGTTTTTCCGTGCGGCTTTCGCATTTATTGATTATGAGAGATCTGCGTTCTTAGTGTTCGGCGAAAATATCCTGATCATGCTGTTCTGGGTATTTGCCGGAGCGCACTCGGCTCTTCTGTGCAGGAAGAACAACGGTAAGGACGAAGGAAAAAATAATGCTCTTTTGTCTGTCATCTTTGTAATGGCTGCAGTGATATCCGGTCTGGTGATCAATATGGCAGTCCCGTCTGAACAAAAGCAGGGTTTTGGAAATGCAGACTGGAGCAGCACGGCAGAAACTGCGGAAATTCCGGAAACTGTTTTCGCGGAAACTACTGAGAGTTCTATGGTGTCAGAAGGAGTGACAGAGAAGTCTCCTGAGGATAAAACCAATGTGGAAGTCAATGACGGATTTATCTATGTAAACGGCGGAACGTTCAAGATGGGAAGCCCTGAGTCAGAGAACTGGCGTATCGATGACGAGGTCTTGCATGAAGTTACTGTCTCTCCGTTCTATGTAGATCCATATGAGACGACTCAGGAGGAATATGCCCGCCTGACGGGAAACAATCCGAGTATGTTCGAAGGCGGAAATCTTCCTGTTGAGAATATCTCATGGCTTGATGCTGTCGTTTTTGCAAATGCAAAGAGCGTTGATGCCGGACTGACACCCGTATATACCGTTACAGGTGAAGGTGTAAGTTGGGATACAGGTGCTGACGGATACCGTCTGCCCACTGAAGCGGAATGGGAATATTTCTGCCGTGCGGGAACCGCAACACCGTTTAATACCGAGAGATCCATTGATGCTGAACAGGCAAATTTCTATGGTCATTATCCCTATGAGATCGAAGAGAATTATTTTAATGATTCAGTGCTGGAGGCAAGACCCGGTGAGTACAGACAGACAACTGTTGAGGTCGGAAGTTTTGAACCAAACAGATGGGGGATCTTTGACTGTCATGGAAATGTAAATGAATGGTGCTGGGACTATTATGGTGAGTATCCCAAAGACGCTTTGACCGACCCGTCGGGCGCTGCTACGGGCACCAGACATGTTTACCGCGGCGGCGGATGGAATGATTTCGCGAAGAATATGAGAAGCGCATACCGTGCGGCGGGTGAGTCGGATCTGGCTACATTTAACCTTGGAGTAAGACTTGTAAGAAACGCCGGAAATGAGCGCAGCGGAACCGTTACTGCAGGTGAGAAGACGCCTTCTGTTCAAAACGGCGGAAAGATACTTATCGTATATTTCTCGTGGGGCGGCAATACAAGAGGGATAGCGCGTGAGATCGAACGTCAGACAGGTGCCGATATTTTCGAGATCACGCTGGTCCATCCCTATTCAACAGATTATGAGACGGTCCTTATGGAGGCTCAGGAGGACCAGCATAACCAGGCAAGACCGGAGATAGCCGGGCATATTGACTACATGGAAGATTATGATGTTATCCTTCTTGGCTATCCTAACTGGTGGGCATCAATACCCATGCCGATAGCTTCATTCCTTGAGGAATACGATCTTGCAGGGAAGAGGATAATCCCGTTCTGTTCACACGGAGGAGGAAGATTCGGTCAGAGCCTTACGGCCATCGCAAAACTTGCTCCGGATTCGGATATAGGCGAAGGTTTGTCAGTTCACTATTCCGGAGGTTCAGATCTGCCGGATGATGTAAGCGCATGGCTTGCCGCAAACGGGATAGGAGTATAGTTTTCTTACGAAAAAACTGTACGGATAGATCTTACCGGATTATTGGGTCAAAGATCAGCTGCGCTCATCGATAGGCAGATATTCAACTCTATCCTGAACGCTCTTGTAAGCAGGGCGGATGATCTTGCCTTTGCCGTTAAGTTCTTCGAGTCTGTGTGCTGACCATCCTGATATCCTTGCGATCGCAAAAAGAGGAGTATAGAGCTCCATGGGGATTCCGAGCATTGAATATACAAATCCGCTGTAGAAGTCGATGTTAGCCGATACGCCCTTATAGATCCGGCGTTCTGCAGCAATAAGCTCAGCGGAAAGCTTCTCTACCTTCTCATAGAACTCGAATTCTTTTGTGCGTCCCTTTTCGGCAGAAAGGTCTTTTACGTAACGCTTGAAGATCTGGGCTCTCGGATCCGAAATGGAATAGATGGCATGACCCATTCCGTAGATAACGCCGGTACGGTCGAAAGCATCCTTATGGAGGATCCTCTCGAGATAAGCGAGGATCTCATCATCATCGTCCCAATCTGAGATGCTTCTCTCGAGTTCCTTGAACATCTTGACTACCATGATGTTTGCACCGCCGTGTTTAGGTCCTTTGAGAGAGCTTAAAGCTGCGACAACGGAAGCGTAAGTGTCAGTGCCTGAACTTGTGACGACGTGAGTTGTAAATGTCGAGTTGTTACCGCCGCCGTGTTCAGCGTGAAGCATGAGTGAAACATCCAGTATCTTTGCTTCCAGAGGCGTGAACTTATTGTCCGGCCTTAACATGAAAAGGAAGTTTTCTGCTGTGGACAGATCAGGCCTCGGTCTGTGAACTACGAGAGAATCCCTGTCAAGGTAATAACGCATTGCGTTGTAGCTGTGTACGGCAATGCTCGGGAAGATCGATATCAATTCCAATGATTGTCTCAGTACGTTAGGAATTGAAATGTCTGCTGCCTGTGTATCGTAAGCATAAAGATTAAGAACGCCTCTTTGGATATTGTTCATCAGATCTGATGAAGGTTTCTGCATTATTACGTCCCTGAAGAAATTCTTCGGCGTTTTCGAGCGCGATTCGGCAAGGAGACCTCTGAAATCTCTTAATTCCTGTTCATTCGGAAGCTTGCCGAAAAGAAGCAGATATGTGGTCTCTTCAAAACCGCAGTGCATGTCTTCAGGCTGACCCTTGATCATCTCTTTGACGTTGATTCCGCGATAGAACAATTCACCGGGAGCAGGAACAGCTTCTCCGTCAATGATCTGTGTGGCATTGACTTCGGAGATCCTGGTCAGTCCTGTAAGAACTCCCTTACCGTTAATGTCTCTCAGGCCGCGCTTGACATCATAGGTGGTGTAGAGCTCAGGATCTATGGCATTAGACTTACAGATCTCGGCAAGACGCATGATCTCGGGGGTGATCTTTGAATAGTTATTTGTGGCCATAAGTCCTCTCCTTTCTGAGGCATAATGATCGTGTCTGATAAAGACACGCACTTAGATATTCTAAATGATTGAAATTGACAATTCAAATAAAGGCATACGGGACTTTAGATCAGATGAGAAAGCCGCCGTTTACTCCGATGATCTGTCCTGTGATGAATGAAGCCTTCTCGGACTGGAGGAAATACAGAGCCTCGGCGACTTCTGAAGGATCTCCGAGTCTGCCTTCCGGAGTCTCTTCGCAAAGAGCTTTTTTGTCTTCATCCGTAAAACCGTTCATCATGTCTGTTTCGATGACTCCCGGTGATACTGCATTGACTCTTATGCCTGAAGGTCCTAATTCCTTGGCAAGTGATTTTACGTATGAATCGACAGCGCCTTTGCTTGCGGAGTAAAGTGCTTCACATGAAGCTCCGATCTGTCCCCACATAGAAGATACGGCAAGGATAACTCCGTGTCCCTGATTTACCATGTGGGGAATAACTGCGTTTGTGAGATTGAAAAGACCGCCGAAATTAGTGTCCATTACGTCTCTGTATACTTCAAATTCAATGTCCTGGGCAAGTCCCACTACGGAGATGCCGGCATTGGAGATAAGCACGTCTATTTCGCCGTTTTTCTTGATGGCGGCTTCAACGGCTTTGTTTACATCATCAGGATTTCTGACATCGCATTTATAATAACTGACGCCTTTGGCTGCTTTGTCCGGCTTGCCTAGACGGCTGAGTGACGATACTTTGTATCCCTGGTCGGCGAAAAGCTTTACGCAGGCTTTGCCGATGCCTCTTGTACCACCTGAGATCAAAAGATGCGGCATGTTCATATCCCCCTTGATGTGATTCCTATGCACATATTGTACACGATTCCGGGAGAGCTTGCTTGAGTTTTCGGTTTTACAATCGCGGAGTTTATCTTTATAATAAATAGGTTAAACGGGAGGATTCCTATATGTCTGATACCAAAAAAGAGAACAAGAAGGCTTCTCAGAACAGTGAAGTGATCGTCGAAAAGTCCGATGAAATGCTTGATGAAAAGGCAGAAGAAGTAATCGATGAGACGGTCGTAGAAAATATTGAAGAAACAGCTGAAGATATGACCGAAGAAACAATCGAAGAACCGACCGCGAAAAAGGTTGAAAAGAAAGCTGAACAAAAGGCTGATGAATCCTCTTCCAATGAAGAATTCAGAAAGCTTCCTTTTATCGAAAAGTGCAAGAAGGATCCTATTATTCCGGTATCTTTGCTTCTGGCATTCATTGCAGTCATCGTTGCTGCAATCTATTTTATGCTGCCCAATGCAAAGACGCCTTCCATGGGTATCACTCTTACAGATTTTATACATGACTTCAATAACGGTGCCGTAGCGACATCACTTATGGACAGCGGAGCCGACATAGGCTTCAGAACGCCTCCTTATGTTGATCCCGACAGCAAACCGTCCATGATCGGTGATAAAGCGGTTATTACCGCAAGCAGATCTTATGCTGATTTCTTTGCTGGTCCTTCGAAATATTTCATAAGTGCGGGAATTGAGGGTGCGACCCGAAAGAATGACAACACTCTTTCATATGTAAGGATCTGGGTTCAGTATTCCGATCTGAGTGAAGAAGCTGATTTCAATACCGTGTGGATGTATTTCTCGAATACACTGAATGCGCTTTATCCTGATCTGAGCGTTTACGAAGCAATGGGTCTCGCCATGGAAAAGATGGGCGAATTTGACGGTGACGCCAGATTCTACTGCAGAGGCGATTATTGTTTCAGACTGGTGCCGGTTCAGAAGGAAGATATCACTTACATTGTGATCGACGTGGTTCCTAAGTCAGCAATAAATGATTCGCAGATCAGACAGACTCTGGAAGTAAATCCTGATCCGAATACTTTGGAATCGGTTCCTGACGAGTCTGCTCCGGCATCAACATAAATTACAATTCAATTAAGTTTATTGGGACAATTTTTCAAAAAAATAAGGGGCTGTCTGAAATGACAGTCCCTTTGTTTTGGCAGGGGAGACACGATTTGAACGCGCAACCGGCGGTTTTGGAGACCGCTGCTCTACCGTTGAGCCACTCCCCTTTGTTGCAACGAACAGTTTAATCGTTGGTTTGCACTATGTCAAGGGTAATGTTAAGATTGAGACGCTTATATTTTAATAAATAAGGAGCGCGATTCAATGAAATTAGCAGTTATCGGTACCGGCAATATGGGTAAGGCCCTTTTGGGAGGTTTTGTTAATGGCGGGATCATCAAGCCTGAAGAAGCCTGGTGCTTTGATGTTTTTGAGGAAGCTTGTGCCAAGTGTGCCAATGACCTTGGCGTAAATGCCGCTTCATCTGCAAAGGAAGCTGTAAAGGATGCAGATTATGTCCTGATGGCAGTTAAGCCGGTTCATTTCGATGATGCTTTGAGAGGGATCAAGGACAGCCTTAAGCCTGAAACGATCGTTCTTTCGATAGCTGCTGCAGTAACATGTGACAGGATCGGCGGGATCCTCGGTTCAGGCAGGAAATTTGTAAGGATCATGCCTAACACGCCTGCCCAGGTGGGACTTGGCGTTTCCGCAGTATGCCCCGTCGGATTAAGCGATGAGGAATCCGCATTTGTTCTTAAGCTCCTCGGTACCTGTGGCGAGACTATCCTTTGTGATGAGAATACTTTGGATGCCATTGGCTGTGTATCAGGCACCGGACCTGCTTATGTCATGCTGTTCATAGAAGCCATGGCTGATGCGGCAGTCAGTCTCGGCATCAAGAGGGCAGATGCTCTTAAGATCGCTGAAGCGACGGTAGCAGGATCAGGCAAGCTTGCACTTGAGACCGGAAGACATCCTGCAGAACTGAAGGATATGGTATGTTCTCCCGGCGGAACAACTATTGCCGGCGTCATGGCTCTTGAGGAGAACGGCTTAAGGAATGCAGTAATAAAGTCCGTTACCGCAGCTTATGATAAGACTCAGGAGATGAAGGGCAGGAAATAAGCCCTTTTGCGGTTTTCATGGCAGTTATTACCGAAGTTACAATTTATACTGACGGAGCCTGTTCCGGTAATCCGGGGCCTGGCGGCTGGGCTTCTATCCTTATGGCCGGAGGCGTTAAGAAAGAGCTTTCCGGAGGAGAGCCGGACACTACCAATAACCGCATGGAATTAATGGCGGTCATAGAAGGTCTGCGTGCTTTGAAGCGTCCGTGCAAAGTGGATATTTACAGCGACAGCGCTTATGTTGTGAATGCTTTCAGCCAGAACTGGATCGACAAGTGGGTCAGGAACGGCTGGAAGAACAGCGCAAAAGCTGAAGTGGCCAATTCAGATCTTTGGAAGGAACTGATAGATCTTACTTCAAAGCATAACGTTACTTTTCACAAGGTAAAGGGTCATGCCGACAATGAATTCAATAACCGCTGCGATGAGCTTGCAGTAGCAGAGTGGAAGAAGATCAGCGGAGAGTAAAGTGAGGATAAATGGGTAAGATTAATTGCAATGACGATATGCTTTTCGAAAAGACGGTTTCTTCGAGAACCGTTTTCGAGGGAAGGGTCTTTGACGTAGAGATAAAAGACATTATCACGCCTGAAGGAAATAAAAGTACCAGAGAGATCGTAAAGCACCCGGGCGGCGCATGCGTTCTTCCGGTAGATGATGAGGGCAATTGTTATCTTGTTAAACAGTTTAGAAGCCCTTTTGAGAAAGTAATGATAGAAGCCCCGGCGGGCAAGCTTGAAAAGGATGAAGATCCTCTTCATTGCGTGTCACGCGAAATAACTGAAGAGACAGGCTTTACTGCACAGAACATTGAATGTGTCGGTGCCATTGCCGCCACGCCCGGTTACTGCAGTGAGATTATTACGCTTTATATCGGGACCGGTCTTGAGTATAAGGGAGGCAATCCTGATCCGAACGAATATCTCGCTATCGTAAAGATGCCTTTGAAAGAAGCACTTAAGATGGCTGACAGCGGTGAGATAAGAGATGCCAAGACTTTGGTTTTGTTATATAAGGCTTCCAGGAGGTTAGGGATTTGAGCAGGGATACTTCACGTAAAGAGGCTGCCGGGATCGTACTGTTCTTTGTAGCGATCGCGATCATCCTGATCTTCTATCTTCCCGTAGCGCTTACCGGCATCATCGGGGCTGCGGTAAAGAGCTTTTTCCTTGGTCTTATAGGTGTTGCGGCTTATGCAATTCCGGTCTATATACTCTACGTTGCACTGGATGTTTTTTTCGAGAAAAGACAGGGCGTATCCGGAATCAGAGTCAGAAGCATAATTCTTCTTCTTGTTTCCGTATCAGCGCTTCTTGCACTGGTATCGATGAACATGGATTATTTCGAGACCTTATGCATGAATGCCGAAGGAAAGACGTCTGCCCTTAAGGCGCTTTCTCTTTTGTGGGAGTCCGGAGCACAGGCAGAACTGATAACTGATCCTGCAAGTTCATCGCCCGTACTTACCGGAGGTATCGTCGGAGGATCCATTGCCGTTGCTCTTTACGAAGTAACAGGATCGCTTATCGGTATCCTGGCGATAGTTGTTTTCCTGCTTACGCAGATACTGCTCGTTTTCAGAGTATCGCTCAAGGCAACGGCAAAGAAGACTGCTCACGCCATCAGTACTGCATCGGGAAAAGTTTATAACAGTGTGGTAAGCCATAGGAATCAGAAGCAGAATGATCCGAATTATCAGATCTATTCCGGAAACGGTTACGAAAGAACCAATCCTCAAAGACCTGTTCAGAGAAATACGGGTACTACCGTTATCACTTACGGTGAGAACGGAATGATCCCGCAGAATAACAGAAATACCGGTTCTTCGCCTTTTGTCCAGAGCGGTCCTCATATGTCTTCCGAGAAACAGGGACCTTTCATGACCAACATGCCCATAGATGGAGAAACAGGTTTTACTGATGTTGAAAAACTGACCGGCGGACAGATTCATGCCGTATCACAGGATCCCGGTAAACTCACATATAACGAGAAAGAATATGATGTGTCCGGGCAGACCGGTTCAGAAGCTGATTTCGGATATATTACCGATCCTTTGAATGTTCCTAATGCAGCCAAGCTCAAGAAAGAAAAGAAAAAGATCTCTTTCCTTGATCCGAAGAAAAAGGATGATTTTTATGATCTCACACCGTCTTCAGACAAGAGAGTTGAGTATCATGAAAATGATACTGATATTTACAGCGGAACAGAAGATCCCTATGAGGTCAGCGAAGATGCGCAGGGTTCAGGATATGATTATTCCGAGCTGGGCCGCTCTGTAAGAGAACCCAGAATAAAGCTTTCGATGTATGACAGGCTCGGGGGCGGTAGTGAACAGCCTGCTGTCCCTGCAGCAGTTCCGGTCAATGGTGCCGAAAACGGAAAGATCACCATTAACGCCGGTAATGACAATACTGAAGGATATAGCGTTACTGAAGGAAGGATAATCAAGACTTCATCCCGCAATTCCTCTGTACAGCCGGCTCCGGGAATCGAGTTCGCTGAAGAGACAAAGCGTCATGAGGCTGAAGTGCGTGTCCAGAGAAAAAAGCTCAGAAACTACAGACCTGCACCGACAAGTATTCTGGCACCCGATATCAAGCAGCGTGCCGATGCGGATATTGAGAAGAAGCTTAAGGCAAAGGCGCATAAACTCGAAGAAGCTCTTAAGAGTTTCGGTATCAGTGCCGAAGTCGTAAACATTACCCATGGTCCTTCGATCACAAGATTTGAGTTAACGCTCGAGACCGGTACTAAAGTATCCAGAGTAACAAATCTCCAGGATGACATAATGCTTGCCATGGCGGCAATCTCGATAAGGATTGAAGCCCCAATTCCTGGTAAGAGTGCCATCGGTATTGAGATCCCTAATGACGTTACTACCGCGGTCCAGTTAAGAGGTCTTGTAGAGACCAAGGAATTCAAGGCCGCAACGCCGCTTACCGTTGCTCTCGGAAGAGATATTCCGGGTAGACCTATCTACTGCGACTTAGCGAAAATGCCTCACCTCATGATCGCAGGTTCCACGGGTTCCGGTAAGTCGGTCTGCATCAACTCGATCCTTACGAGTATCCTTGTTCATTCTTCGCCTGAAGAAGTGAGGATGATCCTTGTTGACCCCAAGGTCGTAGAGCTCTCCGTATATAACGGTGTTCCGCATCTCATAATGCCGGTAATCACCGATCCGAAAAAGGCAGCCGGTGCTCTTAACTGGGCGGTTATCGAGATGCAGAGAAGATATAAGCTTTTCGAAGAAGGACAGGTAAGGGACATCAAGGGATTTAACGAGAAATACAAGAATGATCCTCAGGTCGAGCATCTCCCGCTCATTCTTATTGTAATCGACGAGCTCGCAGAGCTTATGATGGTCGCTGCAAAGGAAGTCGAGACATATATCTCAAGACTTGCTGCGCTTGCCAGAGCTGCAGGTATCCACCTGCTCATAGCAACTCAGAGACCTTCTGTTGACGTCATTACAGGTGTCATAAAGGCGAATATCGGTTCGAGAATAGCTTTTGCCGTAACCTCAGGCGTTGACTCAAGAACGATACTTGATTCCTATGGTGCTGAAAAGCTGTTAGGTAAGGGAGATATGCTTTATGCTCCGATGAGTGCTCCCCAGCCTGTAAGAGGCCAGGGCGCATTCCTCAAAGACGAAGAGGTTGAAGCTGTTGTTGACTATCTTAAGAAACAGTACGGTGCCATGTATGATGACGCTATCATCAAGGATATCGACAGGGTTACCGCAGGAGGTGATCAGGCATCCGGTTCATCTTCCGGCGGCGGATCAAACGGCGGCGGTGGTTCAGATACTGATGATCTGTTTGCTCAGGCTGTCCAGACGGTAATCGAAAACGGAAGCGCGAGCGTATCTGTTCTCCAGAGAAGACTTGGAATAGGTTATCCGAGAGCAGCAAGACTTGTTGATGAACTTGAGAAGAAAAAAGTCATCGGTCCTTTCGAGGGAAGCAAACCCAGAAAGATACTTATAACTGAGACAGAATGGCTGGAAATGCAGGCAAGAAATAATGAATGACCTCGTCTTTGATGAAATCTTTCTGAAAGCCGGTGAGCTTATCGATATATCCTCATTTGAAGGCATTTCATTCGGATTTGCCGAGAGCCTTACTGGAGGATTGATCGCGGCTTCTGTTGTGAATGTTCCGGGTGCTTCCAGGGCATTTAAAGGAGCGATAGTATCTTATACGAATGAGGTCAAAGAGAATGTCTTAGGTGTTCCTGCCGAGATAATCGAAACATATAACGAAGTGTCCGGTGAATGTGCAAAAGCGATGGCAGAAGGCGCGTTTTCCGTTCTGGGTGTGGAGCTCTCGATTTCCGTTACGGGAATCGCAGGACCTTCGGGTGAGCTTCCGGGAAAGCCAGTCGGAACGGTCTATATGGGATATTGCTTCAGACCTGATCGTTCATCAGATTGTATTTCCGGAAGTGTAAGGCTGAACTTCACAGGCGACAGGGATACCATACGCACCAAAACGGTATTTGCTGCATTGAACTGTGCCATATCGCTTATTAGGGATGGTAAGGTCTAAATGACTGATAATAACGGTGCAGGTGCAAAACAGGTTTCATCCCCGTCAAAGAAGAAGGGGATGGGTTTTGCTCTGTCTGCGCTGATCGTAGGCCTGGGTCTCATCATTACCAAATGTTCCGGACTCCTTCGTGACATTATCGTATCGATGAGGTTTTCCGAAGATCTGTTCCGTGACGGGTTTACGCTTGCATTTACCATTCCCGATCTGTTCTACAATCTCCTTGTAGGCGGAGCCATCTATTCGACCGTAGCACCTTACATGAGTGCACAGCTCGCGGTTGGCAAGGAAAAACAGGGTGTCAGGACTGTCAGTATCTTTATCTCGGTAGTCTGCGTGGTAATGCTGGTATGCTGTGCATTCGGTTCGATCTTTTCGGAGCCGATCTATGCCTTATATGCTTTGAATAATGATAAGATCGATCCTCAGGTTCTTTCGCTGGCAGCTCAGGCTTCGAAAATGCTTTTCCCTCAGATATTCTTTATCATGCTGGCTGCGTTATGCAACGGTATTCTTAATTCATACAGGAAATTTACGATCACGTCATTTGGTCCCGTTCTATATAACATTCTGGTTCTTGTTGTCATTTATATTTTTGCCGGAAACTCTCTTACCAAGCTTGTAATGACGACGGGAGGAATTCTTGTATCGGCAGTCATTTATTTTGTTTTCCAATACTCTTTAGGCTTTAAGCAGATGAAGCAGTTCAGGTTTATCTTTAAGCCTGCGGACAAAGAATTCCTGATGCTTTTCAGACGTGCGATCCCTATCCTGATCTCAGCTTCGATCACGCAGATCAACGTTGTCGTGCTTAACCATTTTGCTCTTATGTTTGACCAGGGAAGCGTATATGGATTCAGAAACGCATCGACCATATGGCAGATACCTTATTCTGTTTTTGTAGTTGCCATCACCACGGTAATGACTCCCGAACTGGCCGGCGATTATGAATCGAAGAAATATTCAAAAGCATCAGACCTTGTCTCAAGCTCGATGAAGAGCGCTTTATTTATGACTATTCCTTCCGCAGTATTCATCGCTGTTCTGAATCTTGACGTGGTAAAGGCGATCTATCAGTGGACATCTGCATATACTGACCGTAATGCGCAGACTGCCGCGACATTCCTTCTCGGATTCTGCAGTGCCATTATCACTGCCACCGTCATCCATGTTTTCAATCAGGCTTTCTATGCGATCGGCCAGACAAAGCTTCCTTTGGCCGCTGGTATTTTAGGACTTGTCATTAACCCGGTTGCCTGCCAGATCATGGTCTCTTTAGGCGTAGGACCATTATCGCTTTCGCTGGCATACTCTTTTACCAATGTATGTCAGATGATAATGCTTGCGGTTGCATATTGCAGACGCAAGGAACTGGCACCTCACGGTATTATCGGATTCCTGTTAAAGAGCGCCGTCTGTGCCGTTGTTATGGCAGGAGTGGTTTATGTCGTTGATATGTTCGTTCCGGCACAGGGAGGCAAATTCATACAGCTTGCTATAATCGCTACGAAGGGTATCGTAGCAGTCGTTGTCTTCTTTGCCATGGCGGTCATTCTGCGCATGAAAGAAGCAACATATTGGATCGAGAGATTCAAGCGGCTCTTTAAAAAGAGATCTTCAGTTAAGGGGTAATGATATGTGTTTGATCTGTGACCGAATCGAAATGATAAAGAACGGAACCAATCCTTATTTTGTAAAGGAACTGGAGACCGGATATGTTGTGATAGGCGACAACCAGCATTTCTATGGATATTCATTATTCCTTTATAAAAATCATGATTATACGGAGCTCTTTCAGCTGGATATGGAAGAGCGGACGAAGTTCATGAAGGAGATGTCCATAGTAGCTGAGGCAGCTTCAAGAGCATTTCATCCTGAGAAGATGAATTATGAACTGCTTGGAATGGGTGATGCCCATCTTCATTGGCATCTTTATCCCCGTCGCAAAGGCGATATAGAAGATTACGGTCATAACGGTATCGGTCCCGTGTGGTGCTATCCGATGGAGAAGATATATGCGGATGAATGCCGTCCTTCTACGGAGGAACTTGAAACCATGAAAGCTAATCTTCTTAAGGAACTGGATCAGTTATTGAATTGACTGAAAAACGTTCCTTGTTTTAGAAGAATCCATATCAATTGTGATATACTTAACTATTATATAACTCACACTTTGGTGTGTAGAACAAGGAGGTATTCTAATGCTGAATATCAACAAGACGATCACTGACGGCAAGGCTGTTTTTGCATTGGAAGGAAGGCTCGATACAAATACTTCCGTAGAACTTGATGCAGCGCTTAGTCCTGTTCTTGACGGTATCAATGAATTGGTATTCGATCTTGGTTCACTTGAGTATATTTCATCTGCAGGACTTCGTGTCCTTCTCTCAGCCCACAAGAATCTTTCCAAGAAAGGCGGAATGAAGGTTACAAATGTTAATGAGATGATCATGGAGATCTTCGAGGTAACCGGGTTCGCCGATATTCTTGCGATCGAATAATAAATGACCAGAAGAAAGAGGCTGTCTCAAAAAGTGATCCACTTCAGAGACAGCCTCTTTTTTATGGTTATTTGTGACAGGTCAATCGAATGACTTATAGATCGTTATCTCCACACTGGAATTGATTATGTGAACAGTGATATCGTTGGCAAGGTTGGCGACGATGGATTTTTCCAATTCGTCTTTGGCTTCCCTGGCTTCAGTTTGTATGTTGTATGCTTTGTCGACAGATGCGACGTAAGTGCTCATTGCCCATGAGTAAGTGCCGGCATAAGATCCGATCTGACCGCCTAAAGCCATTATGCCCAAAGCCTGATCGGCCATGGCTTTTGTCTCGGGATCTTCGGGAAGTGAAGCCGTGGTGATCATTTCGCGTATCTTGCCCATAAGACCCTTGGCTGCGGCATTCTTGCCAGAAGAAGATACGGAGAGGAGCTCTTTCCGCGTTTTCAAGTCCATCGGAATATCAGTCTTTAAATGAATCTCGACCTTATTGTCATTTGCTTCGAGCCAAAAGTCACCCAGGAGCAGGTCAGTAAAGGAACGCATGAGCTCAATCAATTCCTCGGAGAGCAGACGAAGGCGAAGTGCAGACTTATGATCAAGACCGCAGAAAGCAGCGGTTTTTTCAGTAAGTTCCAATGCCTTGTCCATACCCGTTCCGTTAGGGGAGATATTGATTATTTCAGTCTTCATATAATCCTCCGGAAAAACTCTATTTATTGATTATACCACTGCGGATAATGCTCTTAAATCTGTTGACACCGTCCTCATATTGGTGTTCACATGATGAAGTGGCATTCTTAATGATTGATGCTGAGATCTCGTTGCCGTTTCTGACCGGATCGAAGCTTTCACCTTTATACGTTGCCTCGAATAAAATGCTCCCGTCTGCCTCGGAGTATTCGATCGTGACATTTACAGGGTATACATTTTCGCGTTCCGCAAGGCCTTGTTTTACGATTTCCTCGAAGACCAGCTGCAGATCCCTGATCGTCTTTGCTGAGATTGCGTTGTCCTTGCCGAACAGTTCTATGCGGGATATGCAGGAAATATAGTCGAAGTCCGCATTCTTGATAACGAACGGGAGCTGCTTCAGACGCTTGATGAAAATCCTGGTCTTTTCCTTTTTCGGCGCTTCAAAGATCTCCGCAGGAGTGCCTTCCTCATAGATTCCGCCTTCATCCATATAGAAGATTCTGGTGGAAACATCGCGTGCGAATCTCATCTCATGGGTAACTATCATCATCGTCATGCCTTCCTGGGCAAGCGAACGTATTACCTGAAGAACTTCACCGACCATTGTAGGATCCAACGCGGACGTAGGCTCGTCAAAAAGGATCATTTCAGGTTTCATCGCGATTGCGCGGGCGATGGCGACACGCTGCTTCTGACCGCCGGAAAGCTCATCCGGGAAGTTGTATGCTTTTTCCGCCAGACCAACGCGCTTCAGAAGAGCCATGCCTTCTTTGAATGCATCTTCTTTGGACATCCCGAGAAGCTTGACCGGCGCATTTGTGATGTTATCGATTATGTTCAGGTTAGCGAAAAGATTGAATGACTGGAAAACCATTCCCATCTTCTGTCTGACCTTTTCCATTTTGCATTTCGGATCCGTAATGACTTCTCCGTCGAATGTAACAGTGCCTGATGTCGGCTGTTCGAGCTGGTTAAGGCATCTTAAGAAGGTGGATTTACCGGTTCCTGAAGGCCCGATGATGGAGATTACGTCCCCTTTATTAATCTCGCAATTTACATCTTTTAGAGGTATTACGTTGGGATACTCTTTACGGAGGTGTTCAACCTTTATCATACTCATACTTCAGTAGCCTCCTTTTCTTTTGCCTTAGCTCTCTTTGCCTTCGGATCTATCTTGGAAAGGATCAGGTTCAGTACAAGAGCGATTATCCAAGCAAGGATGAAGTAGATGATGGCCGTTGCAATGAGAGGAAAGAATGCCTCGTATGTACGGCTCCTTATGATGTCGCTCATCTTGGTGAGATCCTGTATCGCGATGTATCCGACGATGGATGTATTCTTCATTAGGGAAATGATCTCGCCTCTGTATACGGGAATCTGTCTAACTGAAGCCTGAGGGAATATGAACTTGAAGAATGCCTGATTCTCTGAATATCCGAGAGCCAATGCTGCTTCTCTCTGGCCTCCATCGATGCTCTCTATTCCGGAACGCAGGATCTCGGATGTATAAGCAGCGAAGTTAAGTGAGAATCCGATTACGGCTACCCATATGGCATTAATGCCTGATTTTCCGAAAACGACATAGTACAGGATCATCAGGAGAACGACCATTGGAGTGCCCTGAAGGAGTTTGACGTACAGATTCGCGATCTTGTTTGCCAGAATACTGTCAGTTCTTCTGAAGAGGCAGATGAAGAATGCCAGCAGTGAACCGAATATGACGGAAAGACCGGTAATTATGCATGTCGTTCCGATACCCTGGAGAATAAGAACATATCTGGATTCTGTAATGAAGTTCTTTACGAAGCTTGCTTTAACGGATTCAACAAATGATGTTTTTTCTGCTGAAGAATTACCTTCTGAATTAAGATCGGAAGTTCTTGCAATGACAACAACACCACCATTGTAGAAAACATCAGAATAATCAATGCTTTGAGCTCTTTCTTCTGTATATGAAATGCTTCCGGCAAGTATGTCGTACTTACCTGAAGTAAGACCTGCAATACCCGCTGAGATCGTAGCCTGTTCGAAAGTGACGTCATAGCCGTATTCCTGTGCAAAAAGATATGTGAGTTCTACAGCAAGACCTTCAAGTTTGTTATCAGAAATATAAGAGAAAGGAACAAGATCAGGTAAGACAACAACCATAAGATTTCCGTTCTCACCTGTAAGGTCATATGAGTCGCATTTTTTTGCGGATGCGTCACCAGCAGTCCATTTTTGCTTCAGTTCATCAAGTTTTCCATTGCTCTTGAGCTTAGCAAGGAATTCGTTGAACTGCCCCTGAAGGCTCAATGAACGCGGTGTGCCCTTTTGGAAACAGAAGCTGTAATCGTCATCCATCAGCGGTTGTCTGATATAGTCAACATCAGGTTGTTCGCCGTGAATAACAGCAGCTACCGGCTCATCTTCAAGAAAACAGTCTATCTTATCTGATTTAAGAGCAGTTATGAGATCGCTGGATGAATCAAAATAATAGTACTCGGCATTCGGATAAAAACTTAAGGTTATAGGTTCAAAGCTTGAGCCTGTTTTTATACCGATACGCTTACCGTTGAAAAGGTCGTATTTAGGTGCGCTTGCAGAACCTGATGTGCCGAGATCCTCTGATCTGGCGACCATTACAACACCGCCGTTATATATTACATCGGAGAAATTGATGATCTGACTGCGTTCCTCAGTATAAGAAAGCGTTCCTGCTCCGATATCGTATCTGCCGGATTGAATTCCGGCGAGCATTCCGGGAACAGGTGTCATCTCAAGCTCGTAGTTATATCCGTGTTCACGGCAGAAGATCGTCAACAGCTCAATGTTGTAACCTGTCATTTCATTGTTGGAAATGTATGAGAAAGGAACCTTATCGGGTACGACAGCAACCATTATCGTGCCATTCTCACCTGTGAGCCCAGATTTGTCATATGTCTTGACAGATTCATCTTCACCCATCCATTTTGCCTTCATATTATCGAGTTCGCCACTCGATCTGAGATTGGTAAGTGTTTCGTTGAATTCTGCACGTATCTTGTCAGATCTGTCGGAATCTTTATTGAAGCCCCAGTAATAATCGTCGTCCACGAGCAAACTCTTCATATAGTCGACTTCTTTGTGCTCTATATGAATCATTGCTGACACAGGTTCATCATCGAGGAATCCGTCGATCTTATTACTCATAAGAGCAGTAATCAGGTCGCTGTCAGTGTCGAAATATGAGTATTCACTGTCTGGGAAGTGCTCGAGAGTCAGAGCTTCGAAGCTGGTTCCTGTCCTTATGCCGATCCTTTTACCGTTGAAGGATTCGTAAGAGACATCGGTTTCGGTTTCTGTTGTTTGCACGGAATTACTGTTTTTGGTGATATTGCTGCCGAAAATAAATAAAACAATACCTATTACAAGTAGCAGTATGATCGAAATAATGATGTAATCGGTCTTTTTCAATCTTTTCATTACGCCCTCCGGTAAATATCAAGAATGATTAATAATTAAATTCAATGATAGTTTTCCGTATCATCCATTTCAATAACTTAAAACCAATATTCACAAAACATAAAAGTTTTATTCATAAAAAATAAAGATGAACACACGAACGGGAAAATAATGTTATTATGTCCTTAGATGACCCTGACAGAGAGATAACCGGATGCTTAAAAGAATTGCATTAAAGCTGATCACCCTTGTCTTAGCAGTTGTAACTGTTTTGTCTATGGCTGTAAACGCTGCTCCGGTACCGGTCATTGCTGATTCTTTCGATGAAGATGAATTGACTGAAGAAGATATAGATCCCAAACATATTCAATTTGTCGGCAGGCTTTATGCGATCGTCACCCGTCAGATGCATGCTGATGAGGAAGAGAAGCTTAAACTGGCAAAAAGCCTCGACAACGGAATATCTGCAGCTTATGACGTGATGTTTCATTTCTATTTTTCTGACGAGTACAAAGAACTTGGGCAGAGTGATGAACAGTTCGTGGAAGATCTGTATGCCGGTGCCCGCGGAAGATATGCAGATGAAGGCGGCAAATACTACTATGTTTCCATGCTCGAAGACGGATACAGCAGATATCTTGTATTCAGGGAATGTCTGTCTTCGAATGATTTTGTAAGGCTTTGCCACGAATATAACATTTCCGTAGAGCAGGATATTTTAGGCGATACTGAGGATCACGATTACGGAATGACATGTATCGGTGAAGACTATTATGATCTTGATGAAGACGGTGATCTCGGCTGGTGTTATAAGGGTGCCGCCAAGCATGTCCGTTGTATTAACGAAGAATTTTATAACAGCGAGACTCCATATTATATCTTTGCCGATATCGACAATTGTTACATCATGATATTCACGGGAAGTGTTTATCAGTGGTCTTTATACAAGATCTATCCGATGTCATGCGGCAAGGTCGGGAGTTCCACGCCTAGAGGGGAATTCGAGGTAACTGGAAAGCTTCCATACTTCTATTCACACGGTTCTCTCTGCTATTATGCGACCCAGTGGAACGGCCCGTATTATTTTCACAGCGTTACGTATAATTACAACGGAACGATCCAGAATCCGACCCTCGGAGCCCATATCTCAGCAGGTTGTATCAGACTTCATATAGATGTAGCCGAGTGGATCTATGATAATATCCCTGAAGGAACGAACGTGAAAACAATATAATTATTTAAACGGCAGGTTTGTTTACGGCATGTTTTTAAGTTTCTGAGACGAAAATTATAATTGAAAATTTCGTGTCATCTTTTGATAGAATAAAAATGAACAGAGCAAACAACTATTATCTGGTTTCCGGTGGAGGTAAACATGAGTTATTCAAATTACGAAAAAGCGATGGCACTGGCTCCGAGCTGTCAGTATTATACGACTGCCGGCGGAAAATCCGAAGAAGATATCAAAAAGGCTGAAGAGATGCTTGGAATCAAGTTCTCCAGACAAATGACGGATTTCTACAGTAAATACGGATATATGTCTTTCTTCGGAACCGAGATCTTCGGTATTGATCCTGATAATTTAACCGTATTAGAAGGCAATTCCGTTGCTTATGCACTTAATGACAGAATAGAATATTTACTTCCGAATGAATGGATTCCCATATATAATTGCGGCAATGGTGATATGGTCTTCCTCGATTATTCGAATCTCAACCCGGATGGTGAGCCTAAAGTTATCCTGGCATCCTGTCAGATGGATACATATGAGCAGATTGATACTCTTGCAGATGATTTCGGAGATTTCATCCTTGAGTTAGTTCAGGAGATGTCAGGGGAATAAATTCCCGAAAAAACATGAAAAAATCTAACCGCCCGCTCTGTTCCGGGATATTATCAATGGTTTTATTTCTGGTGTTGATTATCGGAACTGTTACGGCATGCGGCAACAGCAATGGAAAACCCGGAACGCGGATGACTGGATCTGCTGTGGTTTCCAAGAGAGAAAAGGAATCTGAATCTGATACTGAGACATCAGTGCAGGACAATAACGACATATCTGACTGGAATATTTCGGAAAGAGAAAAGGACGGTATCAGCTATCTTCAGATCTCCAACAGCGGATTTCACGGACGAACGTCAGAGATCGAATATCTGACTTTTAAGGTCTACGGATCCGAGGAAGATGCCCAAAAAGCATACAGGGAGTATTACGATAAATCCAAGGACTTCGACAAAGGCCTCCACTGGGAAGAAGGAGATAACTGGTTCATCTCAGATGAGTGGGGAGTGACGGATGCATCTATCGTTTGGATGGTCTGCCGCGAAGGCAATATCATCATCTCAACAAATCTCGCCATAAACGGTAAATGGATTGTTTACGGTGAAGACCAGGGTGCATCACAGTCAGATGCAGGCACATCAACATTCAAGGAATATATTTTGGAGAATACCGAAGAGATCATCAGATTCGTAAATGAGGAACTCCTTGATGAATAAGAATAATTATATTGAGTTTGATAAGGAACTGGATGTAAGGGATGCGATCAGATTTGCGGAAGATCATTTCCGGAATTTTTTGCATGCAAGGGAAAATCCGCATAAAGTCAAATATACTACTGCAGCGAACTGGCTGGGCATCGAATCTCCCAGTCTTGTGGATTACAGAGTCATAGGCGGTCATACCAGAGGCCGTGTACTGAAAAAAGCAGTCAAAGACGGTGACAGATATAATGTGATCGGATATGACGCGGAGGAAAGACCGCTTTTTATTACTCATGTAAATGAATTTGGAAGACGGGAAACGAAATTTTTCTTTGATCTTCAAGGATACAGGTGGGCTATGGAACTGCATGAGTCCGATAATCCTTTTTATAACGGAAAACACCGGTATGGTGATGTATATAAGTTCAGGTATGATGAACTTGGAAGAATCGTTTATTTTGCAACCATAAACCCCGGCCACAGCAGCCGGACTGAAAAATACGAATATATGGATGATGCTTCGATCATATGTCATATGTATTATTACATTCCCGGACGAAGCGGTTCGGATAAAAGCATACCGTCCGGTTTCAAAGGATCTCCTATGGATGAGTACAGATATGAGATATCTCCTGAACTGGACATAAAAGAATTTGTCAGGAAAGGAAATGATTATTCTTTTATCAGGGAAATAAGGAAATCCAAAACAACAGGCGTTCCGAAACCTGCTGCCGGCAGCTATGAGAAGTTTGAGACATGGCTGAACGGAGTGCTTACGGATAAAGAGATCCCAACAGGTGGCGGCATTCTCTTCTTGCTTTTCGGTCCCAATGAAGATGGTATCGGAGTTTCTTTGGAAGTGTGTAAGACCTTTGATCCTGATAATGATGATTGGGCTTGTGATCCTTATTTTTCCTCCCCTATGCATATGATCGGAACTACGGGATTATGTGAGCATGAGAAGGCATTGAAATCCGTAGCTTCGATGATCAGAAAATATAAACGTTCAGGAGAACAACGCCTGGTTCTGAAAAAGTATTCGGGAATAGGAGCCGGATTCTCTGATGGGGATATTATCATTCCGTAGACTGTTTTATCCGCACTTTTATGTTACATGTGATTCTTGGTATAATTATCCTGTAGGCATAAGTGATTTGAATAATATGGGGATCTGTCTATGACTAATGAACAGCGCGCGGAGAATTTAATAGCCGAGTTGGGCTTTGATTTCGGAAGGATTTCAAAGGACTATATCATTTCTTTATTGGAAGAAGAGATTTCCAATTATCAGGAGGGCAGTTCAGAGTATATTCGTTTGCTCTGCGGATATTTATTCTGCCTGGGTGATGCTTCTGATGTTCCCTTGTTGAAGAAAGCAAAATACGGTATCAACATGGACGTAGGCTGCATGATTGATGAGGAGTGGATCGCGAGCCTGGAGAACGGCGGAAAAGCAATCGGGAACTTCCGCTCACGCGATCAGATAATAGACAGCTTTGTCTACTATTATCAGAACTTTGATTCGGAAGACTACGACGATTTCTGATTTATAAAAATCTGAGGAGGACAGTCTATGGGTAAGGTATTAAAGAAAGTTATATCTGTTGTTCTTTTGAGTTCTATGGTCCTTTCCATAGCGTCATGTTCCGGCGGCGTAAAGAGCAAGACTTCAGATCAGTTCAAGAAGGCTATTCTCGATGCCAAAGTCGGAGCTAAGAATAATGATTTCTTACCCATGGACGGAACAGTTATTGACATCGGCGGAACGGATGAAGATGCCGGGACAATGAAAGGACTTCACTATGGCTATGATGTAACTGTAAAAAACGGGAGTTATATGAACAGTTTAGAAGCCGTCATATGGAACTCGGATGATATCAGTAATGCAGAAGGAATGTATTCCACACAATATAAGAAATATGTTGAGTCCGGTATTTTTGATGGAAAGATTACAGATATTTCTTCTGACGGATATAAGTATTTCACTCTTAACGGAAATCTGAATGATGATATTATTGACGGATATTGTTATGGCGGCTGGTATTATTCCGGTGATACATACATTTACGTCTACACGATCAAAGATGACGATGCGTACAGAGACAGAGTAGATAAGATCCTGAAAAAGCTGGGTTTTCCGACACCTTAGTAAAAAGATATATCCGCACAGCGTTTTTTCCGCTCGCTGAAATTTGTCGGTTTTTGTCGGTTTTTGTCATTTTTACCGCCGCTGTTTGAGCGGCGGTATATTTTTTGTTGATCGAAAATCCCTATTTATAAGGCTTCTTTGGGGGTCGCGTCCGATTAAATGGACTTGTCGGTATTTGTTCTAATTTGTAAGCTTTATTTTGTTGACAAAAGTGTATCATAAACATAGAATTAAACTCATAAATAAGAACAAATGTTCAACAACATTCAGGAGGACGATATGGCTAAGAGTAAGAATGCTGCCAAAGGATCGGTAGCCCAGTTACAGGACAAAGATGAGAGAAGGAAAGCTCTTGACGCCGCCATGGCGCAGATAGAGAAGCAGTTCGGTCAGGGTGCGGTTATGCGTCTGGGCGACAAGGCACAGGTAGAGATAGATACCATTCCCACAGGTGCTCTGACACTTGATATCGCACTTGGTATCGGAGGATTGCCAAGGGGAAGGATCATTGAGATCTACGGACCTGAGTCTTCCGGTAAGACCACGGTAGCGCTTCACTGTGTTTCTGAAGCACAGAAGATGGGAGGCACATGTGCTTTCATCGATGCAGAGCATGCGCTTGATCCTGTATATGCCGGTAATATCGGTGTAGATGTCGATAATCTCCTTCTGTCACAGCCTGATACAGGTGAGCAGGCATTGGAGATCTGCGAGACTCTTGTCAGAAGCGGATGCATTGATGTTGTTGTTATCGACTCTGTTGCTGCACTGGTACCGAGAGCCGAGATCGAAGGCGAGATGGGTGATTCCCATGTAGGCCTTCAGGCAAGACTTATGAGCCAGGCCTTGAGAAAGCTCGCGCCTGTAGTCTCCAAGTCTAATACCATATGTATCTTCATTAACCAGCTTCGTGAGAAGGTCGGTGTCATGTTCGGTAATCCCGAGACCACACCCGGCGGCCGTGCTCTTAAGTTTTATGCATCAGTAAGACTTGATGTCAGAAAGGTCGAGACGCTCCGTAACGGTACGGATGTAGTCGGAAGCCATACAAGGGTTAAGGTAGTTAAGAATAAGGTAGCTCCTCCGTTTAAGGAAGCCGAATTCGATATCATGTATGGTAAAGGCGTATCTTCCGAAGGATGTATCATTGATCTTGGTGTTGAGAATAACATCATTGATAAGAGCGGATCATGGTTTGCTTATAACGGAGCCAAGATCGCGCAGGGAAGAGATGCTGCAAAGCAGTTCCTTATCGATCATCCTGATATCAAGGAAGAGATCGAAGAGAAGATCAGAGAGTCCTACATGCCGGCAGACGATGATGCCGATGAGGTTATTTCAGGCGGTGCGGATGTTGAAGCACCTGAAGAAGACTCTGATGATGACGATATCTTAGGAATCGATGTCTGATAATAGATTGACCAAGGAAGCCGTGACCTGTGCGATCAGGCATATCGGTACCGGTATATATTCTTCAGGTAAGATCAGGCTTTATCTTCTTCAGAAAGGCTTTTCTGAAGATACGGCAGACAGTGCCGTAACGAATCTGGTCAGTTCCGGATATATCGATGATATGCGTGCATCGCGCAAGGTTCTCGCGGTGCGTTCAGGCAAGAAGCAGGAAAGCCGGCAGTTCATATTCCAACGCCTGCTTGAGGCCGGAATCGATCCGGATTGCGCAGACGAAGTCGTTACGGGATTAGAAAGCGATGTTGATACCTGCAAGATGCTCTATGAAGCTAATTTTGGCGAACCGCAGGATGATTCTGCTGACAGGGAAGCTGAATATATTAAGCTTGCTCAAATGAGAGGCTATAGTCAGGAGACTTCAAGGTCTGCGTTCAGGCAATATCTTGATCAGTGATATTTACTGTTTATTTTATGAAATAAAGGCTGTCTATTAAGACAGCCTTTTTTATTGACTTTTCTGGTTTTCTGAATTAACGCCAAGTGCCACAGATTTAACTCAGATAATGATGTTTAGGCTGTTGAAACCTTATATGCGAAGTGATATTGTAAGAATAGTTTGATAATCAAAATATTTCTCGGTGATTGGAGAACCACAGATGGATGACGGGAATTCGATAGGATATCATTTCGGGCAGATCATAAGGATTACATCTGAAAGAATGAAGGCGGTCTTTACTGAACGGGATCTTGCAGTTCAATGCTTGGTTGCCTTGCTGTATCATGTGTTATTCATAATACTTGCTTTCATTTATATGAGATCAGAAGACGAAACATTATTTATGTGGGGATTTATACTTGCGCCGGTATATCTGATCTCGGCTTTTGTCTATAACTTTAAGAAACACATTCCTTGGCAGGTCCTTCTTGTATTTACTGCAGGTGCTGCAATGGAATTAATCCTCAACGCGACACATATTATTCCCAAAGATGAGGGGATCGTATTAGGAGGTTTTGGGCAGTCTTTATGGTGTGCTTATATTGTTCTCCAGGTTATTGTCCTTTTCCTTTTAACGCTTATAACGTATATTGTTTACAAACATAAAATGAAAGTGTCTGTTAACAAATGAATAAGATTACACCTGACAATAAGAACATCAAGATCACGCTTCTGGCTTTGGGATGCTCGAAGAACCTCATCGACTGCGAGAATATGTCCACTGAGCTCAAGAATGCCGGGTACAATGTTATCAACGATGTTGCAGGTTCTGATATCGTAGTGATCAACACATGCGGATTTATTGAATCAGCCAAGAAAGAAGCGATCGATGCCATTCTTGAGTGTGCGGATTTTAAGGTCCCGAACGGAAATGTAAAAAAGATCATTGTCTCGGGCTGTCTTTCGCAAAGATATCCTGAAGACATCCTGAAGGATCTTCCCGAGGTAGATGCCGTATTGGGAACTGCCCATTACGGTGACATAGTCGACGTTGTGGCAAAGCTCGTTTCTGAGATCGATAATGAGAATTCGGATAAGATTAACCTTACTTCCGGAGTAGGCGGTTTTGCGCATCTTGTTAAGGACAGGGATCTTTCGACAGAGGCATATGCATGGCTCAAGATAGGCGAAGGATGCCGTCACAGATGCAGCTTCTGTGCGATACCGCTCATTAGGGGAACTTTTGTCTCCCGTCCGATGGAAGATATCATCGAAGAGGCAGAGATCATAGCGAAGAAGGGCGTTAAGGAGATAGTTCTTGCTGCCCAGGATACGACTAATTACGGCATAGAGCTTTACAACGAGAGATGCTTATCCAAGCTCCTTAAAAAGCTTTCTGAGATCGACGGTATCGAGATGATCCGTGTCATGTACGGATATATGGACGGAATTACTCCGGATCTCATTGAAGAGATGGCTGGTAATCCCAAGGTTGCGCATTATCTTGACATTCCGATCCAGCATGGTTCGGATAAGATCCTTAAGGCCATGTACCGCAGGGATAATGCCGCACTGATAACGTCAAGGCTTGAGATGATCAGAAAAGCCATGCCTGACTGCATTATCAGAACGACGGTAATGGTAGGTTTCCCCGGCGAGACCGAGGAAGACTTTAATAATCTGAAGGAAAACCTCCGCAAGTGGAAGTTCGACAGACTCGGATGCTTTATCTTCTCACCGGAAGAGGGGACACCTGCTTATGACATGCCTGATCAGATTGATGACGAGACCAAGCTGAGAAGATATGACGAGATATATGAGCTTCAGAAAGAGATATCTGCGGAACAGTCTAAGAAACGGCTTGGTACGGTAACCAAGGTGAATATCTGTTCGGTATCTGATGACGGCATATTCTATATCGGCAGAAGTTACGGCGAATCTCCTGAGGTGGATCCGGTGATCTATATAGCTTCACAGGATGGTGAGCTTAAGATAGGCGACTTCGTTGAGGCTAAGATCGTCGATTGTTCGGATGAATACGATATGACTGCCGTTACGATTTGACGGATAAGTAATTTTGTATATTATTAGTATGATTTTCTTTAAAAAGAATTATTTATTGTAAAGGAGCAGGCAGGTCATGAATCTTCCCAACAAGCTTTCGATCTTGAGGATAGTACTCGTACCGGTAACTCTCCTTTTCATGCTCCCGGTCAATATATTCGGATGGCAGCCTGAAGGATGGAACAGCTTCATCAATTCAAACGGCATGCTCGTAGCCGCAGGTGTTTTTATCCTGGCATCACTTACGGATGCGGCTGACGGCAAGATCGCCCGGAAGTATAACCTCATTACCGATCTCGGCAAATTCCTTGATTCGCTGGCTGACAAGATCCTTGTTATAAGCATTATGCTCGCTTTTATCGCGTTGGGAAGGCTTTCCGCGTGGGCCGTAATGGTCATTATTCTCAGAGAGTTCGCGGTATCCGGGCTTCGCATGATAGCCGCTGCCAAAGGTGAAGTCATCGCCGCCAAGATGATAGGCAAGATCAAGACGGTAACGCAGATGATAGCTCTAATCTATCTTATGTTTGAGCCTTTGCTCATGAAGATTTTCGGTCTTGGTTTCGATGGATATCCGTTAAGATTGTGCGTTGTTACCGTAATCGGAGATGTCCTTTTCGGAATATGTGTTATTATGACGATTGTATCGGGGGTTGACTATCTTATTAAGGGAAAACAATACCTGAAGGGGTAATTGTCAAAGAACTTCGACAGTCAAAATAGCCTATTGACAAAAACCTTAACTTACATTAAAAACAGTTTGTGGATTTATTTAGAATCGTACGGAGGTACTTATTATGACAAATGAAGAACTTTTCAACTCGATTAAGCAGATGATAGTTGATCAGCTCGGCGTAGATGAGGATACAATTACTGAGGATTCCTCTTTCGTTGACGATCTCAACGCAGATTCTCTTGATATGGTTGAGCTCGTTATGGCTATGGAGCAGGAATTCGATATCGAGATCCCTGATGATGTAGCTGAGAAGGTTGTTACCGTCAAGGATGCAGTCGAGTATATTCAGAGCCTTACAGAGGGCTAATATACCGGAGATCTTAAGATCTCTGAATTAACTTTGAAGTTTGACGGCTGGGTGCGTTTTTATGCATTCAGCCGTTTCTCGTAAATATATCTTGAGCGATTATTACTATGACTGATTATTCAAAATTCGAAAATGATCTGGGATATACCTTTAAAGACAAGTCGCTCCTGGAAACGGCTTTTACTCATACGACCTACGTTTTCGAGTCGGGGAGAGGACACTGGGAATCCAACCAGAGACTGGAATTCATCGGTGATGCGGTGCTCGACGTTGTTGTAGGACAGATGATCTACGAGTTAAAGCCTCAGGCTGACGAAGGATATCTCTCGAAAATGAGAAGCGTCTCCGTCTGTGAGAAATCTTTTGCCGAGGTAGCCAGAAGGCTCCATCTGGGAGACTATCTGCTTCTTGGCAAGGGTGAAGCGCAAAGCGGGGGCAATGACAAGGATTCGACGCTGGCTGACTGTTTTGAGTCGGTTATTGCGGCAGTATATTTTGACGGCGGATTCGAACAGGCTAAGAAATGTATCTTGAAAAATCTTACCGAAACGGTAAATAAGGCAGTTAACGGCGAGATTTTCCTGGATTACAAGAGCAGGCTGTTAGAGCTCGCGCAGACAAGAGGGTTCCAGCACACGATCAGATTTGAAGTGACAGGCGAAAGAGGTCCTGCACACATGAAAGAATTTGACGTTAGTGTCTACTCGGATGACGTTCTTCTTGCAAGCGCGACCGGCCACAGTAAAAAGGATGCCGAGCAAAAGTGCGCTGAGAAGGGCTTAAAGGAGTATATGCGCCTTTACCCTGAAGGATGTTAAGCAGATTGTCCCACAAAAAGACCTCGTTTGAGTTATAATGCTTGCGTGAAATTTAGGATCAAGACGGAACTGACCGGAGAATGTATTTAAAGAAACTGGAGCTTCAGGGGTTCAAATCGTTCCCCGAATATACTTGTATCGACTTTGACCGCGGTCTTACGGCCGTGGTTGGTCCTAACGGAAGCGGAAAGTCCAACATCAGTGATGCGGTCCGTTGGGTATTGGGCGAACAGAGCGTCAAGCAGCTCCGCGGCGGCAAGATGGAAGACGTCATCTTTAACGGCACTTCAGCCAGACGTTCCATGAACTATGCCGAAGTATCCATTACTTTCGATAATTCAGACGGTTATATCGATTATGCCTTTCCTGAGATCTGCATTACCAGAAGGCTTTACAGGTCAGGTGAATCAGAATACCAGATAAATAAGGTCAATTGCCGTCTTAAAGACATTACGGTCCTTTTCCTTGACACCGGACTGGGACGTGACGGCTATTCACTGGTCGGACAGGGCAGGGTCGATGATATTCTCTCTACCAAGTCTGAAGACAGACGCCGTGTCATTGAGGAAGCATCAGGTATCGTCAAGTATCGTGTCAGGAAAGACGAGGCACAGAGAAAGCTCAACAATACCGAGCAGAACCTCGTAAGGATCAATGACATTCTGGGCGAACTGGAGACACGCAAGGGTCCTCTCGAGGAGCAGGCCGGCAAAGCCCGCAAGTTCAATGAGAACTATGAGGAATTAAAGAAGCTCGAGACTTCGCTCCTCGTTCATAAGATCACTGAAGCCAATAAGGAGATGGGCGATTCGGCAGGCCTTAAGGAACAGCTCGAGAACGAGATAAAGGAACGCGAAGACGAATATCTTAAGCTCAGGAAAAGCCATCAGCAGATAATAGAGAAGAGTGAAGCGCTGGATAACGAGATCGAGGACAGAAGGCAGGATCTTTCTGACCTTACCGAGTATGAACACGAGGCGCAGACGGATAAGAAGGTCTCGATAGAAAGACTTAACCAGACTAATCAGAGGATCGAAGAACTCAAGTCTGACATGGAGTCCACGGATGAGACAGTAGAAAAGCTCACTAAAGAACTTAATGAGAAGAAGGCCAAGGCTGACAGTCTTCTTAAGGAAGCGGATGAGGCCAAGACCCTCAGCGAGACACTTGACAAGGAACGCCAGGCGAAGTTCGAGGAGTATGAGAACAGCCGCAAAGAAGCAGGCAAAGCTGATTCCAAGATAAAGGCTAAGACCGAAGAACTTTTCGAGACAAGAAAGAAGATAACCGAATGTCAGGCAGGAATATCTGCCCTTGATGACAAGATCAAGGATATGCAGGAAGCCAGAGCTGCTTCCGAGAGCGGAAAGACCGAACTCAGCACAGCTCTTGTAGAGCAGGAAAAGGCTCTGAACGAGATCAGAAAGATTAAAGGCGATGTTTCCAAGGATATCGAAGTCAGGAATAAGAAACTCGAGGAACTGAGGGGACGTCAGGTCGAGCTCAATCAGTTTTTCGAGATCAATAACAGAAAGCTTTCTGCCGAAGAATCAAAGCTCAAAACATTGAAAGACATCGATAAGCGTAAAGAAGGTTATCAGGAGTCCGTAAGACGCCTTATTGAGCTTTCCGAGACTGACAGGTCAGTTAAGAAGCTCATGGTAGGCATTCTGGGTGACCTGATCGAGACAGACGGCAAGTATGAGACCGCTATCGAGACGGCTTTGGGAAATGCACTTCATAATGTTGTAACCAAGAGTGAAGCGGATGCCGCTGAACTTATCGGGATCCTTAAAGAAAAGAGACTTGGAAGGATCACGTTCCTTCCTATCGAGAACATAAAGGCCAGATACATTGACGAGGATGATCTCCGAAAGGCTAAGGGCGTAAAGGGATATATCGGTGTGGCTTCCGAGCTTGTTAAAGCGGACCGCAATCTTGAAGATATCGTATCAAACCTTTTGGGCAGGATACTTGTTGCGGATGACCTGGATTCTGCGAGGATCATAGCTTCCAGGACGGGCCGCTCATATAAGGTAATGACGCTTGAGGGTGATTCGGTAAATCCCGGAGGATCGCTTACGGGCGGTTCTTTGAGAAAAACCGGAGCCGGTACGGGAATCATCGGTAGGAAGGCCGAGATCGATTCGCTTACAAAGGCGGTTGCCGAATTAGAGGCAAAGCTTGCTGATTCCGAAGATCAGCGTCAGGAAGTCGACGACGGTATCGGTACCATAAAGCGCGAGCTAGCTCAGCTCGGTGAACAGCTCAAGTTCTATCAGCTTGAAGAGGTCAAGGCCGAGGGCGAATATAACAATACCAGGACGAGACTGGACGAGACTGAAGAGACTCTCGCACATTTCGATGAGAATATGCAGACGGTATCCAAATCGAAATTAAGACTCGAAGAGGATATGGAGGAATTTACCCGTATTGAGGGTGAGGTAAACGGCGAACTGGCTGATTACCAGGAAGAGATCGAAGAGCAGCAGAGGCTTTCCGAAGAGCAGGCAGTTAAGCTCGAACAGGTCGTAGCCAAGGTCAGGGAGGCTGCATCCCTTGCCGAACGCAAACTCACCGAAAGAAGCGGTATCCTTGATCTTGCAGGTCACATCAAGAAGCAGATCGAAGAGGCCAAGCAGGGAAGAGACAAGTTCGATTCGGCAATAAAAGAAGCGAAAGAGACCGTTAACAGCATTACCAGGGAGATAAACGGACTGGATGCAAAGCTTGACGAAAATGCCAAGCAGCAGAAAGTGTTGGAAGATAAGATTGCAGAACTCTTTGAGAAGAGAGCTGCCGTCTCTGGTGATCTGTCATCATTTGGTGACAGACTTGCTGCAAGCGGAAATGAGATAAGTGAGCTGCAGGCAAAGCTTAATGCCCATGTTTCGAAATATGACAAGATACTTTACGAGATCGACCAGAACAAGAACAGGCTCTGGGAAGATTATGAGACTACATATGACAACATCAAGGATTCCGTCGAACCGGTAACAAAGATCGGTGAGCAGACTAAAAGGATCCAGACATTAAAGAATGCCATCAAGGCGTTGGGTCCTGTTAATCTGGGTGCACTCCAGGAGTTCTCAGAGCTTTCTGAAAGACTCGATTTCATGACAAAACAAAGAGACGATATCGAGGCTGCCAAGAAGGATCTCGAGCAGGTAATCGAAGAACTCCTCACAAAGATGAGATCCGAGTTTACCGAGCATTTCGATACCATCAACAAGAACTTCGGTCAGGTCTTCACGGATCTTTTCGGAGGCGGTACGGCAGAAATAATATTGGGCAACGATTCGGAGGACGTTTTGGAATGTGCCATTGATATCAAGGCACAGCCTCCGGGAAAGAAACTCCAGAATCTCTCGCTCCTGTCAGGCGGTGAGCGCTGTCTTACGGCTATAGGACTCCTTTTCGCCATTCAGGAACTGAAGCCTTCTCCGTTCGTTATTCTGGACGAGGTCGAGGCGGCGTTGGATGACGTTAACATCACGAGATTTACGGACTTCGTAAGAAGACATTCGTCCAAATCTCAGTTCATTCTTGTTACGCACCGTAAGGGTACCATGGAAGCCTGCGACCAGATGTACGGTGTTACCATGGCCGAGCGCGGCGTATCAAAGATCTTATCTATGGAGCTTAAATAATGGGACTTGCTGATCTGTTTAAAAGAGGACTTGAGAAGACAAGAAACTTTTTCGCCGGAAGTTTTACAAAGCTTGCGGCTAACAGCGGCCGCTTTGATGAGGACATGCTCGATGAGCTCGAGGAACTTCTCATAAGGGCCGACTGCGGTGTCCCTGCGAGCGAAGACATCATGGAGAGAGTCAAGGATAACATCAGGAAGACCGGTGATGACAGCCAGGAAGCCGTTCTTGCTTCAGTCAAGGAGAGAATGCTCGAGATACTCGGAGAACCTCAGACTGTTGAGATAGTTCCGGGAAAACTCAATATCATCCTCATGATCGGAGTAAACGGGACAGGAAAGACCACCACTTCAGGCAAGCTTGCCGCCAGGTATAAGAAAGAGGGGAAAAAGGTTCTCATGGCTGCGTGCGATACTTTCCGTGCTGCAGCAGTCGGCCAGCTCAAGACCTGGGGTGAGAGGACCGGAACGGCAGTTATTGCCCAGGAGCAGGAGGGCGCAGATCCGGCTTCGGTCGTTTTCGATGCGATCCATGCTGCCCAGGCACGCAACACGGATGTTCTTCTTGTAGATACTGCAGGCCGTCTGCACAACAAGAAGAATCTCATGGAGGAGCTTGCCAAGATCAGGCGTGTCATCGAGAGGGAAGCTCCGGATGCGGTTATCAAGTCACTTCTTATAATCGATGCTACCACGGGACAGAATGCCGTCATCCAGGCTGAAGGATTCGGCGAGGTCACGGGTCTTGATTATGTCGGTATCACCAAGCTTGACGGAAGCGCAAAGGGCGGTGTCGCCATTGCCGTTGCATACCAGTCAGGTAAGCCGATCGTGCTCGCCGGTCTTGGCGAGAGCGTGGAAGATCTTGCCGATTTTGACCCCGATCTGTTCGTGGATTCTCTCATCAGGGAATAATCTGAAAAAATCCCTGTTTTATACGGAAAAAACCGTATTGTTTTGATTGCCAAAGAAAATGTTTATATGTATAATCTGTTGGGTTTAAAACAGAGTGTGGGTTTACTATGCCCGTAGCTTTGCAAATCTATAATCAAATTTATTAAGAGAGGGGCCCGGTTTATGTCTTTATTAACGACTTCCTGGTTAATCGTACTCGGCGTAGTATTCCTTGCACTTGTCTATGTCGCGTTCAATTACTTCCGTATTAAGAAGATGCCCGAAGGAACTCCTGACATGATCGAATTGTCAGGCATCATCCGTTCCGGCGCGCAGACATTCCTTAAGACGGAGTTCAAGAGCATCGCTATGGTTGTTGCCGTTGTTGCTGTTATCTTCACACTCTTTGTTGAAAAGACCAGCGGTATCACATTCCTTATGGGTGCCTTGATGAGTTCTATCGTATGCGTTCTCGGTATGCAGAGCGCAACTTATGCTAACGTTCGTACTTCGAACAAAGCAAAAGAGAGCCTTTCGATCGGAGAGACAGTTAAGGTTGCTCTCTGTGGCGGTTCCATCAGCGGCCTTGCAGTTCAGGGCTTCGGTATGTTGGGCTTCCTGGCAGTTCTCCTTTGCTTCGGCGGTGTACAGCATGACGCTCAGAGCCAGGGTTTCATCCAGCTCGGTCTCATCTGCAATCCTTACATCATGAGAATCTCAACATATTCTCTCGGCTGCTCCATCGTTGCAATGTTCAACCGTGTAGCAGGCGGTAACTACACAAAGGCTGCAGACATCTCTTCTGATATTCTCGGTAAGCTCAGACATGACCTTCCTGAGGATGACTCCAGAATCCCTAATACTATCGCAGACTTCATCGGTGATAACGTTAACGATATCGCCGGCAACTGCTCTGACCTCCTTGAGTCATTCGTTGCTACAATGTCCGCTTCTCTCATGATCGCCGTTACGCTTTATCAGACACACGGTGAGACAGTTTCCGATGCTACATTCAATGCTACGATCCTTTTCCCGACGATCCTCGCAGGCTGCGGTCTCGTAGGATGCCTTATCGGTCTTGGACTCGCTAACATTAAGAAGATGGGTGACAACCCGTCCAAAGAGCTCGACCTTTCCACATGGATCTCAGCAGGCTGCACGATCGTATTCGGAGGCGTTGCTGCTTACATGATCTTCAACGGAACGGGCGTTTCCGCTTCTGATCTTGCAACATACGGTTTCAAGTTCGGATGGATTTCTCCCTGGATCTCTTCCGTAATGGGAATCGTTGCAGGTATCGCAATCGGCATAATCACAGAGTACTACACCTCCACAGATCACAAGCCTACGCAGAAGCTTGCCGAGATGTGCACAGAGGGTGAGGCTTTCGTAGTTACGAAGGGTGATGCTGTCGGTTCGAGATCAGTTCTTCTTCCTGTATTCGTAATCATCGTTGCACTTATCGTTTCCGGTGTTATCTGCGGTTCTTACGGTATCGCGATCTCCGCTCTCGGTATGCTCGCATTCGTTGGCGCTACGGTATCCATCGATGCTTTCGGTCCTATCGCAGATAACGCAGGCGGACTTGCAGAAGCTTGCCACCTCGCACCTGACGTTCGTAAGATCACGGATAAGCTTGATGCAGTAGGTAACACAACAGCTGCTATCGGTAAGGGTTTTGCCATCGGTTCTGCAGCATTCGCTACAGTTTCCCTCATCATGGCTTACGTTGGTAACTACACAGAGATCGGACAGCCCCTGCAGCTTAACTTCGCTTCATTCTTCGTTGTAGGTGGTGGTATCCTCGGTGGCGCACTCGTTGAATATTTCTGCGCTATCCTCACGGATAACACGATCGATGCAGCCAAGATCATGGCTGATGTCGGCGACAAGCAGATGACACAGGAAGTTCTTGACGGTAAGGCTAAGCCTGACTACAACATGATGATCGCCATGGCAGCTAAGGAAGCTATCCACAGAATGGTTCTTCCTTCTGTCCTCGCTCTCCTTATCCCTATCATAGGCGGCTTCATACTCGGTGTTGAATTCGTAGGCGGTATCCTCGTAGGCGCTACGATCGTTGCTATCCCGAGAGCTATCTTCATGGGTAACTCCGGCGGTGCTTTCGATAACGCAAAGAAGTACATTGAGCAGGGTATGCTCGAGGGTCACGGCAAGGGATCTCCTGCGCACAAGGCATCCGTTACCGGTGATACGATCGGTGATACACGTAAGGACGTTGTAGGCGTTGCTCTGGACATCTTCATCAAGCTCATGTCCACAGTTGCAAATACTATCGCTCCTATCATCAGAAACTTCCGCATCTTCGGTTGATCTTAAGGTGATAAATTAAAGATTACGGCGGCCGTCTTGAAAAAGGCGGCCGCTTTTGTTTTGAATATCGCCAATACCTGTTGAGTACCTAAAACTGCTAAAAAAAGTATCAATTTGTGCATTTTGAACTCATAATACTTTTCTGGTACCTTTTTTATCAGGTTCAGGTATTATTTTGGTATTCTTTCGAAAACTCTGTCCGAATGCCTTTACAATCCGGGATTCAGATGGTATCATCACCAAGTTGCCTTAATCGCAGTTTTGCGGAAGACTCCGACCCTTATCTTCGATTTTGGCGTATTTATTCTAAAGGAGGAAAGATTATGTCAGCATCTTTCGACAAGCAGGCTATCATCAAGGAATATGCACTCTCTGAGGGCGATACAGGTTCTCCTGAGGTTCAGGTTGCACTTCTTACTTACAGGATCAATCACCTCACAGAACACCTGAAGACCCACAAGGGTGACCACCACAGCAGAAGAGGACTTCTCATGATGGTTGGTAAGAGAAGAAACATCCTTGATTACCTTGCAGCAGTTGATATCGAGCGTTACAGAACACTTATTGCAAGACTTGGTATCAGAAAGTAATCTTTCAAACAGATTATTGCAAAGAAGCGGTTCCTTACGGGGCCGCTTTTTCTTTCATTAAGTAAAGATGCTATAATTAATAAGTTATGACATTCCGGGAGGTATTAATATGCTTGACGGTTTTATCAGAGTAGCGGCGGCAAGTCCGAAGGTCAGAGTCGGAGACGTTGATTATAATGTCAGCCAGACTGTTGAGTTCGCTAAAAAGGCTGCAGATAACGATTGTGCAGTTGCCGTTTTCCCGGAGTTAGGATTAACCGGATATACCTGCGGCGATCTTTTCCTGCAAAATGCTTTGCTTGATAAGGCGATCGAAGGCTTGTACGATCTGGCAGAGCAGACCGCAGATCTGAATACCGTGATCATCGCCGGTCTGCCTTTTGTTTTATCCGGTAAGCTCTATAATGTTGCAGCCGTTATCCATCAGGGTGACATAATAGGCATCGTTCCGAAACAGAATATTCCGAACTACTCTGAGTTTTATGAACTCAGGCATTTCATGCCTTTTGAAGATGACGGGATCGTCATGACTGATGATGATATCTGTTTCGGAAGGGCAGTGTTCAGTTGTGACGGATTCAGCTTTGCGGTCGAGATCTGTGAAGATCTGTGGGTTGCAACGAGTCCCTCTGTTGATTATGTGAAAAGCGGTGCAGAGATCATTTTTAATCTGTCCTGCTCGGATGAGATCATAGGTAAGGCGAAGTTTCGAAGAGATCTTGTTAAGATGCAGAGCGCTAAGCTTATGGCGGCTTATGTATATTGTGATGCAGGGTTAGGAGAATCAACGCAGGATCTTGTTTTCGCCGGGCATAATCTTATCGCTGAGAACGGCAAGATCCTAAGCGAGAGCAAGAGATTTGCCAATGATAATGATGACGATGCGATCATTTACGCTGATATAGATCTGGAGCGCATCGAGGCAGACAGAAGAAGATCTAATACTTTCGCGGCAGATAATACCGGATATTACGGTGTGGATATAATTGAATTTGATGCTGAATTCCCGGATATCACGCCTCAAAGGAAGATCAGCAGAACGCCTTTTGTTCCAAAGAGTAAAGACGATCTTGCAGCAAGATGCGAGGATATCCTCAGCATGCAGGCAGCAGGCCTCTATACCAGACTTAAGGCTATAAATTGCAGTAAAGCAGTCATCGGTCTTTCGGGCGGACTTGATTCCACGCTCGCTCTCATAGTTACCATCCATGCTTTCGATAAACTTGGTCTTGACCGCAAGAACATCATTGCTATTACCATGCCAGGTTTCGGCACGACGGCAAGGACCAAGAACAATTCGATAAACATAGCTGAAGAATACGGCTGTACATTAAGGGAGATCCCGATCTCCGAGTCAGTCACTCAGCATTTTAAGGATATCGGCCACGACATCGACGTTCACGACGTCACATATGAGAATTCCCAGGCGAGGGAGCGTACTCAGATCCTTATGGACGTTGCAAACCAGGAGGGCGGCATAGTCATTGGAACGGGCGACCTTTCCGAACTCGCTCTCGGATGGGCTACTTATAACGGCGATCATATGTCGATGTATGGAGTTAACTGTTCTATCCCGAAGACTCTGGTAAGGTATCTTGTATCTTATGAATCAACACGCACGGCAGATGTTAATCCGTCGCTTTCCAAGGCGCTTGCGGACATAGTTGCTACGCCTGTTTCGCCCGAGCTCCTGCCTCCGACTGAGGACGGAAAGATATCTCAGAAGACCGAAGAAACAGTCGGACCTTATGAACTCCACGATTTCTTCCTTTATTACATGATCAGGTACGGCTTTACACCTTCGAAGATATACCGTATGGCGCTTACGGCTTTTGACGGAACGTATGATGCAGATACGATCTACAAGTGGGAAGAGACTTTCTTAAGACGTTTCTTTGCACAGCAGTTCAAGAGATCCTGCGTTCCGGACGGTCCGAAGGTCGGTACTGTATCTCTGTCTCCGAGAGGCGACTGGAGAATGCCTTCCGATGCATCCCGAAATGTATGGCTTGATGACTTAAAGACAGTAAAGGAATGAATATGAAATCAGTAGTTTGTTTTGGCGATTCAAATACTTATGGACATAATCCGGTAAACGGCGAAAGACTTTCCGAAGATATAAGGTGGCCTTGCGTTCTCCAGAAACTCCTTGGCGATGAGTTCAAGGTAATTGAAGAGGGACTTAACGGCAGGACCACAGTTTTCGATGATCCTAACGACGACTGGAAGAACGGTGTTGATTACATAAAGGGTATACTGTGCACGCACAGGCCCGTTGATTATCTTGTCATCATGCTCGGGACCAATGACATGAAGACCGTGTATAATGCTTCCCTTGATGCGATATCTTCAGGACTTAATGAGATCGTCAACAAGGCTGAAAGCGTTATGAATATCAAGCAGGGATATGTCCCGAAGATCCTTGTCGTATCACCTCCGGAGATCTCTCCGGATGTTCTGAAAGGACCTTTTTGCGATTCTTTCGATGAAGTATCCATAGATAAATCCAAGCGTCTCGCAGAATACTATAAGAAAGTCGCAGACAAACACGGATGCATGTTCCTGGATGCTAAGCTTTATATCAAGCCTTCAGTCGAGGACGGCCTGCATCTTGATCCTGCGGGACACAAGGGTCTTGCCGAGGCAGTTTATAACGCGCTTAAGGGTTTGTAATTTGTCTTATTGCGCTTTTAGTATATAATTATTAAGTTCGAGAAGGAGTGTAGTGTGTAGATTGACTGCCCGAACATCGAGCTTTGTTTTGCTCGGACCGTGAATCTACGAACTACCTCCTTTAAATAAATTCTATATTTCATAAAGGAGATTCAGATGGAAAAGATTTTCAGAACTGAAATCGCCGGCAGACCGTTGGTAGTCGAGACCGGTAAGATCGCGCAGTTTGCTAATGGTTCCGCACTCGTAAGATACGGTGAGACAACCGTGCTTTCCACAGCAACTGCAAGTGCCACACCTCGTGAGGGAATTGATTTCTTCCCGCTTTCAGTAGATTACGAGGAGAAGATGTATGCGGTAGGTAAGATGCCGGGCGGCTTCCTTAAGAGAGAGGGAAGACCGGGCGAGAAGGCTATTCTCGTTTCCCGTGTTATCGACCGTCCTATCAGACCTTTGTTCCCTAAGGACTTAAGAAATGATGTCTGTGTCAACAACCTCGTTATGTCCGTTGACCCTGACTGTTCTCCCGAGATCACGGCCATGCTCGGTACATCCATTGCTATCGCTATTTCCGATATCCCGTGGAAGGGACCTGTCGGAGGCGTCGTTTTAGGACTTATCGACGGCAAGACTATCATCAATCCTACGCTCGAGCAGCGTGAAGTATCACAGATGTACGTTACTCTTGCAGGTACCCTGAGCAAGATCTGCATGGTAGAGGCAGGAGCTAACGAAGTACCTGATGACGTAATGCTGAATGCTATTGCTGAAGGTCACGAAGTCATTAAGCAGATCTGCGAATTCATTAACAGCATCGTAGCTGAGATCGGTAAGGAGAAGTTCACTTACGAATCTGCTGACGTACCGGAAGAGATCTTCGAAGCAGTTAAGGAATATGGCTGGGATAAGATGCGTGCAGCAGTCCTTTCCAAGGAAAAGGAAGTAAGGGACGCTAACGTTGCAGCACTCCAGGAAGAGGTTGCTGCTCTCCTCGAAGAGAAGGAAGAGGGCCTTTCCAAGTGGGCTCCTGATGCCATCTATAAGCTCGAAAAGAAGGTCGTAAGAGATTACCTCTTCCGTGAGCATGTCAGAGTAGACGGCAGAGCTTTGGATGAGATCAGACCTTTATCCTGCGCAGTAGGCGTTCTCCCGAGAGTTCATGGTTCGTCATTCTTCCAGAGAGGCCAGACACAGGTAATGAATATCTGTACATTGGCTCCTCTTGATGACGCACAGAAGCTCGAAGGTCTTGATGAGCAGACATATAAGAGATATATGCATCATTACAACTTCCCGGGTTATTCCACAGGTGAGGCTAAGCCTTCCAAGTCACCCGGAAGAAGAGAGATCGGTCACGGCGCTCTTGCCGAGAGATCACTCATTCCTGTACTTCCTTCTGAGGAAGAGTTCCCTTACTCGATCAGAACAGTATCCGAGATCACGATGAGTAACGGTTCCACATCACAGGGTTCAGTCTGCGCTTCAACGCTCTCACTTATGGACGCAGGCGTTCCGATCAAGAGACCTGTTGCAGGTATATCTTCAGGACTTATCACGGATCCCGACAATGACGACAACTTCCTCGTATTCATGGATATCCAGGGCATCGAGGACTTCTTCGGCGATATGGACTTCAAGGTTGCCGGTACTACAGAAGGTATCACATCCATCCAGGTCGATATCAAGGTAGAAGGTCTTACGTTAGACATCATCAAGGCTGCTTTCGAGATGACACACAAGGGAAGACTCCATATCATCAATGACATAATTCTTCCCTGCATTCCTGCACCCCGTGCAGAGCTCAACAAGTGGGCTCCCAGAATCATCTCCATGCAGGTTCCCGTTGACAAGATCAGAGAAGTCATCGGTTCCGGCGGAAAGGTCATCAACAAGATCATTGCCGATACCGGCGCTGAGATCAACATCAACGATGACGGTATGGTCTATATCTCCACACCTGATCTCGAAAAGGCCGAGAAGGCAAAGATGATCATCAACGGCATCATATCTGATCCTGAGGTAGGCACAGAGTACGACGGCGTTGTTACAAGACTCATGGACTTCGGTGCTTTTGTAGAGTTCCTCCCGGGTAAGGAAGGTCTCGTTCACATCTCCAAGATGGCTTGGAACAGAGTAGAGAAGGTTGAAGATGTACTTCATGAGGGTGATAAGGTTCACGTTAAGCTCATTGAGATCGATTCACAGGGAAGACTTAACCTCTCCATCCGCGACTGCTTACCTAAGCCGGACGATTTCGTAGAGGAAGAGCCCAGAAGAAGAGAGGGCAGACCCAATCGTGAGAGAAGAGGCGGATTTGCCGGCAGAAACGGTGGCAGAAAGAACTTTGGCGACAACGACGGCGAGCAGGCTCCCGAGAATCCCAAGGGCAGAAGAAGAGAATTCTGATAAATACTTTATAAAGGGGTGACACTATGGCAGAGAACATGGGAAACACAGAAGAACAGATGGAAGTCGTTACTGCGGCTCAAACCGAGGACGTAACTGACAAGAAGTGTCCGAATTGCGGCGCTACGGTAGTTTACGATCCTGACACTCTGTCCATGACTTGCCCGTTCTGCGGCTACTCAAGGACACTTCCCAAGCCTGAAGACAACGGACAGGACGTAGAGGAACTGGATTTTGCTTCTGCCAAGAACCGTGAGAGCCTCGACTGGGGTAAAGAAAAGAAATCTCTGGTCTGCAAGAACTGCGGCGCTGAGACGATCATGGATTCCGCTGACACGGCGCAGTGCTGCCCTTACTGCGGTTCCACCCAGGTAATGCCTGTTGACAACGATGATGACGTCGTTGCACCGGGCGGTGTCGTTCCTTTCGAGATCACGAAGGAAAAGGCTGCACAGCTTTTCAAGAGCTGGATGAAGGGTAAGCTTTTTGCACCCAAGGAAGCCAAGCAGAGCTGTGAAGCAAAGAACTTCAACGGTGTATATCTTCCTTACTGGACATACGATTCACAGACAACGTCTCCTTATGAGATCAAGCTCGGTTTCAACAGCAAGGATAAGGACGGCAACACAGTCACAACGTACAGAACATACCGCGGTATCTATGAGCGTTTCATCGATGACGAGACCGTCTATGCCAGCAAAAAGACTACGAACCGCTTTATCAAGCAGGCGTCGGTCTTCGATTTCTCCAAGCTTCGCAAGTATTCACCTGAGTTCATCGCAGGTTTCCTTGCAGAGCGCTACACCGTAGGTCTTGATGAAGGCTGGGATATTGCCAAGGATCAGATCAAGGATAAGCTCAAGAATGAGATCTCCAGCATGGAAAGAAAGAAGAGAAAGGCTGACAGCGTTTCAAAGCTCACTTTCAATACGGCTTATTCGAAAGTTACCTATAAATACGTTCTTGCTCCTATCTGGATCGCAAACTTCAAGTTCAAGGATAAGCTCTACAATATCGTAGTTAATGGTCAGACAGGTCAGATCAAGGGCGAGGCTCCGGTATCTCCTATCAAGGTTGCAATTGCAATCGCTATTGCTATCGCAATTCTTATCATCCTGTACCTGCTTTTCAATAATTAACATATTTTAAGTAAGGCTGATAAAAGGCTGTCTCATGGTGTTTTCGCTTGAGACAGCCTTTTTTGATGACAAATTTGTGGTAATTTGTTCAAATTCATTTGAATCTCTTGAAATTTTTACAATTTGTTCATAGAATTACGCTGATAAAATATTTTTATTTTTTAGGAGTTTCTATGTTCAATATCGCGAAAAGAGCAACTTCGGCAATCGTGGCATTTGCAGTAGTACTTGGAACATTGGCCTTGGAACCTGTCTTCACAGGCAAAAAGAACCAGGTAAATGCTGCAACAATATATGATTCAGCGAGTGCCATCAACTACGCAACGATCCTTGGAGGCGCGGTCGACTACGGTATCGTAGCTGAAACGGTAGTACAGCGTAACCATACAGAGACTAATTTCGCGACCAATCACTATATTCATGAAAAAGATAATATTGACGTAGATTTCATAGATTCGACTGCTCTTTTCCTGGTAGGTAAATATACTCCCGGTCAAGGAGATAATGCTTATATCAGATTTGGCAAAACGACTGCCAGCGCGATTTATTTTGAAGCTCCGAGTGATGTGTTTGGCGGATATGATCCGACTATAGCCGCTAAGTTTAATACAACAAACGGAAATATTAAGTTCGAAGGCGGATATACCGATAAGCCTTTTGTCCAGGCTATCAATCCTAATGCCAGCGTAAACGTTAACCGTCTTCTTAACAGAATCTGTTCAGATAAAGCTGTAGAAGATGCGGAAATGGGCTGGTCATATTTCCTTCAGGCAAGAGCTGAATCTGCTGATTATTGCTTAGAAGCTTCTAAAATAACCAATTCTAATGGATTTGTTACTATCGATGCTACGGATTCCAAGTACGACGGAAAAGTAGTTTACGTTAATGTCACTCCCGAAATGCTTCCTGCTCTTGCTTCATCCGAGCAGTTCAGGATAAGGAAGAATCCTTCTTCTGTTGTAGTACTTAACATTAATGGCGGTACAAATAAAGGTTCGGCATTGCGTCTGTCACAACCGAGAGTAGAGGTTAATGGAGTAGGTAATTTCAAGGGTCATACTTCTTCAAACGGTTCAGATTTAGATAAGGCCAGAGCAATTCAGGAGAACTATAACCAGACTGTCATCTGGAATATCATGGGAACCGCAGATGTTGAGCTTCAGTGTACCGGTGGTGCCGTGCTTGCTCCTAATACTAAAAACGTAACTCTTGTTGACGGTAACTCATGCGGTTGGGTAGTTACAAGAGGTACATTTAACATGAATCAGGAATTCCATTTCCTGTATTCCGGTTCAAGCAGAGACAGTTACGGCCAGATGCATTTCGCGCTTACAAAAGCATTTACAAAGAACTATGCTCCTCACGGTTCCGTTAAGCAGGATACAACAGTAGATATCCTTAATGACAGCACATACAGCTTTAATTTTGTCGAATATGACCGTCCTGCTTCGGGCGGCGCAGAATTCCAGACTATTCGAAGCGGCGGGATCAACAAAGTTGTTTATGCCAAGAAGGACGGTACAGTTACGTTCCCGATCGTGAATTTTACATGTTCCGGTAACGGGGATTATTATGATGTTCCCAAGGGTCAGGAGAAAATGTACTATTTCAGGGTAACTGAAAACAATGCATTAGCTACTCATCAGATTTCTGCTTCTGACCAGCGTTATATTGAAAATTCAAACGGTTACATCGACATGAGACTTAAGGTCGCCGTTGATTCCAAGGGTAACTTTACATATTTCGTAGATTATAAATCCGTAACGGGTGACGGCGTGGTCTTCAGAAAATATCAGGAAGACTACAAGGACTTCATTAAGATGTCAGGCGTCCAGTTTGACCTTGGCGCATTCTATAATAAGGTAAGAGATACAGAACCTTTGTATATAGATATAACCAAGACATTTGGCGGCGGTGTAACGGAAGATGACCTTAAGTATCTTACATTTGAGATCTATGAGGTTGATAAGAGCGGTTCTTCAGCTCCGAAGGTTGTTGCCACATATAATTTCGGAACTGATTTCGAAAAAACAACAGATGCTGCAGGCAAAGAAATATATAAGCTTAAGCATATGTTTGCGGCAGATGCCTCAAAGACATACTATGTTAAAGAAAGCAATTATAATATAGCTACAGCCGAGATAGTAGTTGTTACTTATACGCTTCCTGACGGAAAAACAGGAAATGTTACCAATACAGGAATGACAGCTGATTTCCAGGTCGATACAACCAACAATAGTAATAATCCTTATGTAGTTGCATTCGATAACCAGTATACCCTTTATCAGGGAAAGATCGTCTTAACTAAGACGATCGAAGGTCCTGTAACCGATAAGGATATCGAAGGATTAACGTTCGAAGTTTACGAAGAAGGCACAAACAAACTTGTATGGTCCGGATCACTCAAGGATACAAAGGGTTCGGCTCCTAAGTTTACGGTCGATTCGAATGGTGTGTATACATCTGAAGAGATAGGTGTTCCGCGTGGTACTTATTATGTTGTGGAAAAGCTTACAACAGATGCAGGAACCGTTACGGTAACATATAAGATCGACAATACCGACGGAAAGCCGGTTGCTGATTATGACAATAAGAAAGTACAGACTTCTACATTTGTTGTCGATAACAATCAAAAAGTACAGCTTGATTTTAAGAACATCTATACCGGCGGAAGCATCAAGCTTCTTAAGACATATGAAGGTGAGATCAAATCAGGTGTTACTTCATTCCCTGCAGCCATCAAAGGCAATGATGGTAAGTATTATGATGCTAAGGGCAATGCTTATGATTCAGAGAAGCTGATCATGGTTCCTGTTGATACGACAGGTATCACGGTTGATAATCTTCCCGTACAGACTTATACGGTTTATGAGGTAGATCCTGAATCCTATGCGGGAGAAGGTTACAGGCTCAGTGCCAATTCAGTAAAGAGTGCGTCAGTTACCGTAACTGCCGGAAATGTGGCAGAGCTGACATTTAACAATATTTATGAAGTTGCTCCCGGCTCGCTTACCATCTCAAAGACGATCAGCGGAGCACCGTTGAATGATCTTGAGACCATAAGCTTTGTTGTAACTGATGAAAACGGAAAGACTCTTTCAGTACCTGATCTTACATTCGCCAATGTTGAAGCAGGTATATGGAAAGATGACGGAAAAGGAACATATACCTACACAATTCCTGATCTTGTTGCCGGAACAACTTATACTGTAACTGAGAAATACAACGGAACGGAGAATAGTACGAAGTATACTCTCAGCGCTTCAAGTACGACTGACGGCAGCGGAACGATCAAGGCAGGCGGTGAAGTAATCGTTGAACTTACGAATGTCTATGAGGCAAAGACAACAGGCAGTCTGAAGGTAACAAAGACCATCAGCGGAGCAGAGCTTAAGGACTTCGAGAAGATCACGTTCACGGCAACGGGAGATAAGGGTACGACACTTACCATCCCTGATCTCACGCTTGAAAACGTAAATAAGGGAATCTGGAAGGACGAAGGCAACGGTACTTATTCTTATACTGCTGATAAGCTCCCTGCAGGAGAAACGTTCACAGTAACCGAGACGCTTGACAGCTTCCTCGGAACTGCAACGACACAGTATGAGAAGGATACCTCGAACTCTTCTGATACCGCCAAGGCAACGATAGAGGCTGATAAGACAGTTACTGCAGCTCTTACGGATACTTACAAGACAAAGACAACACCTGTAACAACAGGCAGTCTGAAAGTAACAAAGACCATCAGCGGAGCAGAGCTTAAGGACTTCGAGAAGATCACGTTCACGGCAACGGGAGATAAGGGAACAACGATTAACATTCCTGATCTCACGCTTGAAAACGTAAATAAGGGAATCTGGAAGGACGAAGGCAATGGTACTTATTCTTATACTGCAGACAAGCTCCCTGCGGGAGAAACGTTCACAGTAACAGAGACGCTTGACAGCTTCCTCGGAACTGCAACGACACAGTATGAGAAGGATACCTCTAACTCTACTGATACCGCCAAGGCAACGATAGAGGCTGATAAGACAGTTACTGCAGCCCTTACGGATACTTACAAGACAGTAACGACTACCAGTACACCTGCACCTCAGCCGAAATACGGTTACATTGATATCACGAAGACATTCGGCGGTTATGTAACTGACGAAGATTTTGATAACCTTACTTTCGAGATCTATGAGGTAGGTAATCCGACACCAGTTGCCACATATAAATTCGGAACAGACTTTATGGAGAGTTCAGAAAATGTGTACTCTCTTAAGACAAAGTTCGAAGCTGATCTGACAAAGGAGTATTACGTCGTAGAGAAGAACTATGATGTTAATGCCCAGAAGGAAGTAAGTGTTTCTTACTCACTTGACGGAGGTTCAAAGGCGGATGGTGCCACGACGGATACGTTCAAAGTAGATTCGACCTGCACTGAAGCATATCCTTTTGTTGTCGCTTTTACCGATGAATATACGCCTGCTTCAATGCTGAAAACGACCGGTGATCTGACAATTGCCAAGGCAATCGGTCCGAATGCTCCTGATGAAGCTTATTCAAAGAGTTACACATTCAAAGTAACCGGTCCTAACGGATTCAGCGATACTGTTACCATTACCGGTGAGAACTCCGTAACTCTGACGGATCTTGAACCCGGTAAATACATAGTTACTGAGGATCCGACTTCAGCAATGATCTCCGGTAGTGATCTCATCGTATCCGGAGATAACGGAGTTGAGGTGGAAGTAGTTGCCGGAGGAGATACTACTTGTGCTGTTACTAATACGTATATTGACAGTTCATTGGTATCACCGATATCTTTGTCAGGTTCTCTTACGATCTCCAAATCTTTGGGTTCAGGATCTCCTGACGAAGCATTTGGCAAGATCTATAAATTCACGGTAACCAGCACTGACGGTTATAAGAATACGGTAACAATAACCGGAGCGGATTCTGTTACTCTGAGTGATCTTGTACCCGGAACATATACGGTTACAGAGGATGAGACAGGTGCAGCCATAGCTGACTATGATCTCACCGTATCCGGTGATAATGGAGTTGCTGTAAGCGTAAAGGCAGGAGAGGCCTCCACATGCTCTATTATGAATAATTATGAGTATGACGAGGAGTACACTACTCCGGTCGAGCCTACACCTACGACAAAGCCGACACCTACAGACACACCTACAGACACACCTACGCCGGTGCCTACAAACAACCCGACGGATACACCTACTCCGGTGCCTACGACAGAACCAGTTAACACTCCTACACCGACACCTGATTCCGGTCTTGAGCTGACGTTTGAGAAAAAGGACGAGTTAGGTTCACTGATTGCCAACGCGGTACTTACGTTAACGAGTGAAGACGGTTATGACATGTCCGGCGTCACTGTAACCCAGAATGGTGTTGCAATAGAGGTTACGCTTTCTGATGATAAGACAGCTATCTCATTTACTACGGCAGATACTGCTCCTTCGATCGTCAGCGGCCTTAAGCCCGGAAGTTATGAGCTGAAAGAAACTGTAACACCTGAAGGATATCTGACAGCTGACAGTATTCATTTCGTTCTGTATGATGACGGATCGTTCAGCGAGGACGGAGCATCGGTAACTGTTGCCGGTTCGCCCGTAGTAATGGTAGATAAGGCAGATCCGACTTATGATCGTGACGGCAAGATAAGACCGACGGATACGGATACGGATATTGACATAACGCTTCCGAAACCGAAACCGAATACAGACACGAATACTAACACGGATACAAATACGAATACTGATACCAATACAGACCTGGATGACAGAAATCCGCCTGTAAAGAAAAACAAGCCGTCCGTTCCGGCTACCGGCGAAAAGAAGAGCTATTACGCTCTTGCAGGCATTTCGCTTATGGGTTTGTGTGCCGCGATCGTAGCAGGTTTGGGAATTTATCGTAAAAAGAAGTCAGAAGACTGATTCCGGAAGATTAATTGATTTAACAAAGGGCTGTGTAAGATTTGATTTCAAATTGTTACACAGCCCTTAGTATTATTCTGATTTATGCACGAAATTTGCCCGGATGATTTCGGCACAAAAAAAGCTGTCCCAAACAATGTCTGAGACAGCTATTTATTGGTGCGGCCGACGAGACTTGAACTCGTATGGAGTTACCCACACGCCCCTCAAACGTGCGCGTCTGCCAGTTCCGCCACGGCCGCATATACCGCTTTAAAAGCAAGCCTTGTAATTATAAGGTTTGAGTTTTTTTGTGTCAAGTGCCTAACGCAATTTAATGTTATATGATTTCAGAGTCTTTTCTTCGCTCGTAATAGAACATGAACTGTTGCATGATCCCTGCCGTGCCCGGATAGGGTGTACAGTCGAAGTGACCGCCGTAGTATTTGTCCTCGATCCTTTGGATCCAGACATCTACCGGGAACCTGCCGGTTCTTGCAAAGGCGAAAAGCATTATGCAGTTTGCGACCTTGGTACCGACTCCGTACATGCTTATCAGGGCTTTATAAAGGTCTTCGTCCGAAAGGCTATCTAAAGCGGCAGGATCGAGTTTGCCGTTTGCGAATTCCTCTGCAGCTCTTGAAATGTAAGGCGCGCGGTATCCGACTCCGGTATCTTCAAGCATTTTAAAAGAAAGGCTGTTCAGGTCTTCCGGCGTGGGAAAGGCATAATATTCATCGCATAGAGGTTTTACAAACGGTTTTCCGAGTTTTGGCGCATCGATCTTCTTTCCGCACAGTCTTGAGATGCGTTCGACGGAAGTCGTGATGGAAGGGATGGATCGCCTTTGTGAAATGATATAGCTTATCGTGGTCTCGAAGATCTCCTGCTTAAGGATCCTTATTCCGCAGCCGAATCGGGCTGCTTCCATAAGATAATCATCATTTTCATCGATTGAACGGACTATGGCTTCGTAATCACGATCGAGATCGAGATAGTTCTTCCATATTTTTCCGAATTCTTTTTCGGTGCATGAGAAGGCATAAGTGTCTTTGCCGGCACTCGCGATCTGAAGGTACCTGTCGTATGCGACAAGCTCTACGTGGCTGTCATCTATAACCTTTATCCTGAAGGCCTGACCGGAATCGGCGATCTTTGCCGGATCGAAAAAAGGGATCTTAACGGTTACCATGGTTCTTTTCACCCAGTTTGAAATAATTGCTCAATGTACATACGATGGCACCGTTATAGAGCTTGACTCGCTTATCGGGCTTATATCCCGTTGCATCTTCGAAAGCGTTCTCGGGAGTGATGACGGAGAGTCTCAGCCCCTTTTTGCAGAAACCTTCTCTTGTAAGGTAATTATGTCCTATAAGCCTGTAGATCTTATCTGCATCTTCCGGTGTCATGAGACGTCCGCCGTAGGGAGGATTGGTGATTACAAGCTGTCGGGGCAGGGAAGTGAGCTTTTCGAGATATTCGGGAGTCATCTTGGCTGCGTCAGCCAGTCTGAACTTCACAAGGCTTCCTACGCCTGCCGCCTCTGCATTCCGCTTTGCCGATTCGATGGCTTTGGGATCGATATCCGAGCCGTAGAAATAACAATCGTCCATTGGTTCCGTATCTTCGTTATCAAGTGCTTCCCGGAGTGCTCTCTGATACGGAGCCTTTCCTATGTAGGGAAGATCTTCATAAGCATAGTGACGGTCCCTTCCCGGAGCGATTCCGCATGCTGTCCTTGCTGCTTCTATAACGATCGTTCCTGAGCCGCAGAAAGGGTCTACGAGGGCTTCGTTGCCGTAAGGGCGGTATTTAGCGTATGTGAGCATTCCGGAAGCCAAAGTCTCTCTTATAGGGGCTTCATGCGTCAGAGGCCTGTAGCCGCGTTTATGGAGTCCTGCGCCTGTTGTATCTATCATGAAGCGGCAGGTATCGTTTACGATGCCGAACTGGATCTTTACGGTCCCCAAATCCTCGTTTTCGTTGATAACGGTATCTGCGGAAAGTCCTCTTGATACTGCAAGGCTTTCGGCGATGGCTTTCTTGGCCAGTTTCTGAAGGGCGGGGATGCCGTAGAGTTTGGACTTTCTGGAGAACCCGTTTACGACAAAAGCCCAGTTCGCGGGAATGTAGTCAGCCCATTTGATCGCCCTCGCACCTTCGAAAAAGGCATTGAAATTCGTATCCGCGTCATCAGAAACCCCGCAGTCGAATTCGCCGGTCTCGAAAAAGACACGCTCGGCGTGCTTTGTCCACATATTTACGCGGGCAACGTCATAGAAATCTCCTTCGAGGGTAACAACTCCGTCACTGACAAGGATCCTGTCCTTATCGTAGCCCCTGTCCAGAAGGTCGCCTTTCGTGGGTGATTCGAGCCCGAATAGTGTTGTAATGATTATTTTCATAGGAAAAATTATAACAAAGAAATGGAGCAATTTGATGGGGTCTGACCCCATCAAATATTATGCAAGAATTGCTATTTTGCTTTCCTTGTCAAAAACTCTTGTCAAGTGGCAATTTCATTTTTTTACTGTATTTCTCTCGTGGACACCTATTTCAGAACAAAGGTTCAATATGCCCTGAAACGCCTTAATTCATTGACTTTCAGATTTTATCTAACATTTTGTAATTGTTTTGTCAACAAACGGTAACAAAATGGAAAATTCAGTATTTATCGGGGCTTTCGGCATTTTTAAAAATGAAGTGTTTGTTTTTATAGTTATCAACAAAGTTTTGAACATTATGAACATTTTTGTAGATTACGAGTTTGCGTTCGGAGGGCATTTTCGGGACGGAAATTAACCTATTTTTGCTAAGTTTTGTTATAATTTGCACGACAAAAAGAAATTATAAGGAGGATCTTATGTCCGAACTCCATGATATCGCGAAAGCTGCACGTGAGGCTTCTTATGTCATGGCTTCTCTGGGAAGCGACGTGAAGAATAAGGCTCTCGCCAATGTCGCTGCCAGCCTTAAGGATTCCAGGGACGAGATCTTTGCAGCCAATAAGACTGATCTTGAAGAAGCTGAGAAGAATAATCTGGAGGCACCGCTCCTTAAGAGACTTAAGTTCAATGAAGCAAAACTCGATGATGTTGTTTCGGGTATCGGGAGCCTTATCGGTCTGAATGATCCTGTCGGCAAGGTAACATTAAGGACAACGCTCGATGACGGTCTTGAACTTACACGTGTTACATGCCCGATTGGAGTTATCGGAGTTATTTTCGAGAGCAGACCGGACGCTTTGGTCCAGATCGCATCTCTTTGCATCAAGAGCGGTAATGCAGTATTCCTCAAGGGTGGCTCTGAAGCCATAAATACCAATAAGGCTTTGGCTTCCGTTATAAGCAGGGCAGGTATCGAGGCAGGACTTCCAGAAGGGTGGCTTAATCTTCTTACGCTCCGTTCGGAGATCGCCGACATGCTGAAGCTCGATGAATATATCGATCTGATAATCCCGAGAGGATCTAATTCCTTTGTACAGTACATAATGCAGAATACGAATATCGCTGTCCTTGGACATGCTGACGGTGTCTGCCATACATATATAGATGCGGATGCCGATCCCGCAAAGGCTCTCAAGGTAGCTGTCGATGCCAAGACCCAGTATGTGTCCGTATGCAATGCCACCGAGACATTCCTCGTAAATGAGTCTTTGAAGGAGTCATTCCTGCCTGAGTTCATCAGGACTCTTCAGGAGGCAGGCGTTGAAGTCTTCGGCGACGATTACGTTTCTGATAAGTTCGGCACGGGAAAAGCAGAAGAATGGCACCATGAATATCTTGCCATGAAATGTTCCGTAAAGATCGTAAAGGATGCAGATGAGGCCATAGCACATATCAACCGCTACGGTTCAGGCCATACGGATGCCATTATCACTGAGAACAAGGAGACGGCTGAGCGTTTCATGATCATGGTGGATTCAGGAAGCGTTCTCGTTAACTGTTCCACGAGATTTGCCGACGGATTCCGTTACGGATTCGGCGCAGAGGTAGGTATTGCCACGTCAAAGATCCACGCCAGAGGTCCGGTCGGGCTTGAAGGGCTTGTATCCTATAAGTACCGTCTTGTCGGTAACGGCGATATCGTAGGTCCTTATTGCGACGGCTCAAAGAAGTTCAAACATATTCATCATGAGATCTAATAAAGGAAAGAGGCAAAGAAGATGATAGTATCAATCGCATCAGATCATGCAGGTTATGAGTTAAGACAGAAGGTAATAAAGCACCTTGAAGAAAAGGGCTTTGAAGTTCTTGACGGCGGTGCGCCGAACGGTACGGATTCATTTTCGTATGTTGATGCCGGCATCAAGGTCGCTGAGGACGTAAAGAGCGGCAGGGCCGAAAGAGGCATTGCCATCTGCGGAACCGGAATCGGCATTTCCCTTGTCTGCAATAAGTATAAGGGCATCAGATGCGCTCTTTGCAGCAATGAGTTTATGGCCAAGATGTGCAGACAGCACAACGATGCCAATATCCTGGCGTTCGGTGAGCGTGTTGTCGGTCTCGGCGTTGCTCTCGGCATGGTAGATGCCTTCTTTGAAGAAGAATTCCAGGGCGGAAGACATGCCGACCGCGTTAACGGCATCAGGGCAGTCGAGGACCGTAATTTCAAACAAGACTGATTTTTTATATATTTTTCGAAATATAGGCGTAAAATGTCTTTATAAATATGAAGGGAGCTTGAGGATAAACTATGATGACTGCATCAGTTTTTCTGGTATGCTCGTGGTTCTCTGAGTTCTCGGCGGCATTTGCCGAGAAATTTGCCGAGAGGTTCGATGTCGCTCATAAGAATATCGGTGAAGAGATAAGCGAAGCCATAATGCAGGTGCAGATGTACTTTAATGCAGGAGATTATAAACTCCTCATTACTGATGCCGTTCTGGTCACATGGATAGCCGCGGCGATCATGGTCATCATTGTAAGCATCCTTGCAGGAAAACCTTCTCCCGATCTTAAGCTCACCAAGGGACAGGCATTGCTCGTATCTTTGACTGAACTTGTTATTACTACTGCCATGAGCTTCGGAATGAACCGCAAACAGGCAGAAGAAGTTGCTCCAATGATCATGACATTCGGTCTTGTAATTACCGCATGTAATTCGATCTCATATTTCCATCTTCCCCCGCCGGCCAAGAATGTCGCATTCCCGGTAGGATGTGCCATTACCGCGATCATCTACGTTATCGTGATGTCGATCAAGTTCGTCGGCTTTAAGGGTTTTTGGATAACGCTTACCACTCCTATAAGCATAATGCTTCCGTTTAAGCTCCTCGATTACGTCGTTAAGCCTTTGTCGCTTTCGTTAAGGCTTTTCGGTAACGTTTTCGCAGCTTATGTATTCATGGAATTCCTCTCGATAACCGTGCCTTTGATCCTGCCGGGTGTTGCAGGTCTCTGGTTCGACATCATAGACGGAATCATTCAGGCCATAGTCTTCTCTTATCTCACGATGTCTTATATAGGCGAAAATGTTGAATCAGTTCACGAATATCTTGCACATCCGGAAGATCATGAGAAGAAAAAGAAGAAGTCAAAGAAGTCTGAAGCTGTAGCAGCCTGATCAGATAAAAGCAGATACTTATTTTAGGAGGAATATATATGAACGGCATTCTTATAGCAGCAATACCCCTTATAGCTGCATTGGAGACAAGAGGAATTGCAGCGATCGCAGCTGCAGTTGCCATTTCCTGTGGCGCTTTCGCATCAACATTTGCGATGGGCAAGGCCGCAAGTACTGCGCTTGAAGCAGGTGCCAGACAGCCGGAGGTCATAAGCAAGCTCCAGACAATGCTCCTTCTCTCCATAGTCTTCATCGAGTCAATCGGTATCTATTCACTCGTTGTTGCATTCCTTTTGATCTTTACAGTCAGCTGATTATCAGGAACCGACTTAATTAAGGGAGCATAATTGTATGTCAGATATACCGATGCTGCTGTTGCAGGCAGAGACAGAGTCAAATCTCTTCTCACCGGATCAGTTCGCAGGTTATGCCGTAACTGCGGTCATAACGATATTCAACATTTTGCTGGTATTCGTTATTTTCAGGCTGTTCGCTTATAAGAAGATACTCAAGCTGATCCATTCGCGTCAGGAAGCTCTTGACGCCGAGCTTGATGCGGCAAAGAAATCAAGGGAAGAAGCCCAGGCTATAGTTGATTCTTCCAAGCAGACCGTTGATGATGCAAAGCGGAAAGCTGCAGAGATCATGGAAGAAGCCAAGAATAACGCTGAAAAGCAGAGTCAGGCTGTGATCGGGCAGGCTAATGAAGAGGCCAAGCAGATCATTGCCAGAGCTGAAGAAGATGCTGCCAGAATGAAGAGAAATGCTTTCGAGACCATGAAAGATGACATCGCGGACCTTTCCGTTCAGATCGCAGGTCACGTCATCGGCGAAGCAATATCAAAGGAACAGCTTAGCAAATCTGCTGCTCAATACACAGAAGAGATCCTCAATAAAGAGGTAGCCAAGAGTGAGTAATAACGCAGCTGACAATAAAGAAAACAAAGCTCCGGGCAGGGGAAAAGGTCCCAGCATCCGGATACAGACTGCAGGTGATATCCCTGAAGAAAAACTAGTCAGGGTTGCTTCCAAATTTGCCGAAGCAAATGAGATCGAAGATTACAGACTCTCTTTCGAACTTAAAGAAGATCTCATAGGCGGTTTTATAATTTATTACCAGGGAAGCCGTTACGACTATTCCGTAAAGGGACAGCTCGGAAGGATCAGTTCATTTATCAAGCAGACACGTTCGGTCAATACGTTCGGAGATGCCAAAGCTGCTCTTTCAAAGGAAGAATTCCCGTCAACAAAGATCAAGGAAGACCTTGAGGAAGCACTGGAACAGTTCCCGGAATCTTCAAATCTAAGTATCGATAATGTCGAGCTCACAAACCTTAAAGATGACGAACTCGATAAGCGAATGACGAATATCTTTTTCTCGCCTGAGCTTAAGGATGAGATAGGTAAAGTATCCGCAGTATCAGACGGAGTCGCTTCTGTTACGGGCCTCCGGAACTGCATGCTCAACGAGCTTATAGAATTTGCTTCAGGTGCTACAGGCATCGCAATGAACCTTGAAAAATCCAAGGTAGGCGTTGTCCTTCTTACCGGAGAGGATACCGTTGTTGAGAATATGAGTTGTAAGCGTACTATGCGCACATGTTCTGTTCCGGTAGGCATGGGCCTTCTGGGACGTGTTGTAGACGCTTTGGGTCATCCGATAGACGGCAAGGGCGTTATAAGGTATACGGAAGAAAGACCTATCGAATCCAATGCTCCTACGATCATTGAGAGAGCACCGGTAAATACTCCGTTATTCACGGGTATTACGGCTATCGATGCGCTTACTCCCATAGGAAGGGGTCAGAGAGAGCTCATCATCGGCGACCGTCAGACGGGAAAGACATCCATAGCATTGGATGCGATCATCAATCAGAAGAATGAGAACGTAATATGTGTTTATGTTCCCATCGGTCAGAAAATGGCCAATATCGTTGCCATCTCGGGTCTTCTGGAAAAAAACGGTGCCATGGATTACACGGTAGTCGTTGCCTCTTCGGCTTCAGAGTCAGCCGCAATGCAGTATATTGCTCCTTTCTCCGCCTGTGCCATAGCGGAAAAATTCATGTACGACTATCACAAGGATGTTCTGATCGTTTACGATGATCTCTCAAAGCATGCCCAGGCATACAGAGCGATCTCATTGCTGTTAAGAAGACCTCCGGGACGAGAAGCTTACCCGGGTGATGTTTTCTATCTGCATTCAAGACTTCTGGAAAGATCCGCAAAGCTTTCAGATGAATTGGGCGGAGGTTCCATTACCGCGCTTCCGATCGTTGAGACGCAGGGTAATGACATCTCGGCATATATTCCTACAAACGTAATCTCGATTACGGACGGACAGATATATCTTTCGCCCGAATTGTTTTTCTCAGGTCAGAGACCTGCAGTAAACGTCGGTCTGTCTGTATCGCGTGTAGGTGGTGCCGCCCAGACAAAAGCGGTTAAAAAAGTAGCCGGACCTTTGAGGATTTCACTGGCTCAGGCCAGGGAGATGGCTGCTTTTTCACAGTTCGGCTCTGATCTTGATGAGAATACGCAGCTTCAGATCAGGAGAGGTACCGTTCTTAATGAAGTTCTGAAGCAGGAGAGATTCTCTCCTCTTACGATGGCTGCAGAGGTAATCCTTCTTTACTGTGCTACTTCTGATAAGTTCAACTTCCTTGCTACGGAAGACATCAGCGAATTTTATACGGATCTTTTTGCCGACATCAGACTCCGCCATCCGAATATCTTTGAAGAGATTACGGACGGACAGGTATTTACTGACGAGATAAAGTCCGAGATCGATTCAGCTTATGAGGAATTCAAGGAAGCATTCCTCGCAGAGCATGAGGAGTACGTCGAGGACTACTGATCTTATGGAAAGCTTCAGCACGATCAAGAAAAGAATGAAGAGTGTCAATGACATCAGTCAGATGACTAATGCCATGCAGCTTGTCTCGAGCGCGAAAATGCGCCGATCACAGCTTCTTCATGATTCAATGTATCCGTTCTTCCTTTTTTGCGTCGAGAGCATGCAGGAGATGATCCGTAACAACGAGCATCTTGATAATCCGTTCTTTGTCCTGGATCAGAAACAGGAAGGCGAGACCTGGAAGATCGGTTATTACGTATTGTCCGGTGATCAGGGCCTTGCAGGTGCTTACAATAACAACATGGTTAAGATCACCGAAGAACACATAAGACAGAAGATCATGGAGAATTCCCGGAAAAACATTTCCACGTCATTTGAGCTGAATGTTTTCGGACGTCTGGCCAGAGAAAAGCTCGTAAAACAGGGATATAACGTAAATACAAACTTCTCATTTCCGATCTCTGAACCTACATATGTCGATGCGAGACAGGTTAGTGCCATAATGAGGAACCGTTTTCTCAAGGACGATTATGATCTCGTGTATCTGCTTTATACGCGAATGGAATCTCCCATAAAGATGGAACCTGTTGCATTAAGACTTCTGCCGGTTGACATAAAGTCCATATCAAGGCTTCTGCCCAAGGATCTGGATGACGCCGGAATGGCCATGCAGAAAGGCAATGAGCTTGAATATTTCCCGAATTCTGATGCGGTATTCAGTTACCTCATCGATTCATATACAAACGCGATGGTTTACGGTGCAATGGTGGATGCTTACGCCAGTGAGCAGACTGCAAGACTCACCGCGATGGAGAATGCGACGGACAACGCAGAAGAAATGATGAAAAAGCTTGAATTAATGAGCAACCGTGCACGTCAGGCGAAGATCACTACGGAACTGACGGAGATCGTAAACGGAGCCCAGCAGGCAGACAAGATGTGAGGATAAAGATATGGCTTTAGGAAAGGTAATACAGATAATAGGACCTGTAGTCGATTGCGAGTTCTCGAAAGATGAGATTCCTAAGATCAATGAAGCGATCAGGATCATCAGAAAACCTTTGAGCCTTTCTGCTGACAGCAATCTGGAACAGGAACTTGCAAAACATGATGACGACGTTTATGTTGAAGTACTCCAGCAAAGAGGCAGCGGTGTCGTAAGATGCGTTTCCTTCAATGCCACTGAAGGTCTTACAAGAGGTCTTATATGTGAGTCTCTTGGCTCTTCCATCAAGGTCCCCGTCGGCGAAAAGATCACCGGAAGACTTTTCGATGCTATAGGGCATCCCATCGATAACAAAGGTGAAGTCGAAAGCGATGCTTTCTGGCCTATTCACAGGCGTGCTCCTTCATTTACGGAACAATATCCTGCAGAAACGATGCTTGAGACCGGCATTAAGGTAATCGACCTCCTCGTACCGTTTTCAAGAGGCGGTAAGATCGGTCTTTTCGGAGGTGCCGGAGTCGGCAAGACAGTCCTTATCCTTGAACTTATCAGGAATATTGCAAGTGAGCACGGCGGTTATTCTGTATTCACCGGCGTCGGCGAGCGTTCCCGTGAAGGAAACGATCTCTGGAACGAGATGAAGGCTTCCGGCGTACTTGATAAGACGATAATGGTATTCGGTCAGATGAACGAGACATCTGGCGCTAGAATGAGAGCTCCGCTCACGGGTCTTACGATGGCTGAATACTTAAGAGATGAGAAGCACAGGGACGTGCTCCTTTTCATCGATAATATCTATAGATTTGTACAGGCAGGTTCAGAAGTATCAGCTCTCCTGGGCCGTATTCCTTCGGCCGTCGGTTACCAGCCGACGCTGACTGGAGAAGTCGGTGAACTTCAGGAGAGGATCACTTCAACGAAGAACGGTTCGATTACTTCCATTCAGGCCGTTTACGTTCCTGCTGACGATATCACGGACCCTGCTCCCGCAACAACGTTTGCACACCTCGATGCAAATATCGTTCTTTCACGTGCCGTTGTGGAACTCGGTATCTATCCTGCGGTAGATCCTCTTGAATCTTCTTCAAGGGTCCTTACTGAAGACGTTGTAGGAGTCGAGCATTACCATGTTGCCCGTAAGGTGCAGGAAATGCTTCAGCGCTATAAGGAACTTCAGGACATCATTGCCATTCTCGGTATGGAGGAGCTTTCCGAAAAAGACAGGCTTATGGTATCCCGTGCCCGTAAAGTCCAGAGATATCTGTCACAGCCTTTCTTTGTCACAGCAGATTCCACCGGTTTTGCGCCGAGATACGTACCTGTCAAAGAAACGGTCAAAGCTTTCGGAGAGTTGATCTCAGGTTCATTGGATCATATCCCCGAACAGTGCTTCTTCATGAAAGGCGGTCTCGACGACATCATCCAGGCTTATAAAGAGACTTCTCCCTGATAACGCATATGGCTGAAAACGAGAAACACAAGATAAATCTGCTTATCGTTACCCCTTATGAGGATTTCTTTGAGGGGCTGGTTGACAGCGTAAGGATCCCCACAAGCGACGGTGAATTCGGATTCATGGCGGGGCATACTCCTTTTGTAGCTGCCTTGGAGCCCGGTGCCTGTGCGCTTACCGTTGACGGTAAGACAAAATACTGCATGCTCTCGGAAGGTTATTGCGAGATCAACGGCATGCTCGCACTCATTGTATGTAATTCAGCAGAGTGGCCTGAAAACATGAGATTGAGAAGAATAATCAGTGCATATAATTCTGCAATAGAAGAGATAAAGACCCACCAGGACAAGAACGGCAGACCGGTTTTTACCGAAGACAGCATTGCCAAGGGAAAGCGTGCTCTTGCCAGGATGCGTTTTATCGAGCGTTACGGAACAGACCAGCAGAGGGAAAGGCTTGCGGGATATAAGAAAAGCGATTTTCCTGGCGGTGTTGTTCCGAGACTGCAGTAGATTTATTATATTCGTCAGTACATGTTCCTTACCAGTTTTTCCGTGCTGAACCGGAAATCTATGTCACCGAAAGTAATCTTCTGACCTGTCTTGATCTCATATGATCTTCCGTTTTCAACGGGTGAATCTTCCAGATATGTTTTTCCGGATCCTTTCGCAGGTTCCAGATAGAAGGAGCCGTTTGACTGCTTTATGACAGCATGAAGAGGCGCTATCTCCGGATCATCTAGGACTATGTCTGACAGAAAGCAGTCCGAACCGATATTTGTCTCATCCAGATATACAGAATAGTTCGGATTGATTCCTTTGCTGTCTGAAATAAGCGTAAGTTGTCCTGAAAAAAGCGGTTGGAACTGCGGCTTGTTAACTGACTGATCATTTGTATGGGATGTGTCAATATCTTCTTCAGTCAATGCAGATTCAGAGAAGAGAATGGAGCTTCTTTGTCTGGACTTTTCCTGTGACTCTTCCTTCCGGATATGAGCCTGTTTCTTCTTCCGGTTCAATAAAGAAACAGTCAGTATCACGACAGACAGAAAGAAGAAAAGAAAGCAGGGAAGAAGCATTCTTCCGGCCAACAATACAAATGAAAAAAAGGCGGATAAACAAGCGATAAGAAGATCCTTTTCTTCCTTGGAATATGAGTTGAGACCTGCAGGCTTTTTGATCCTTGTTCCAGTTTTCTCTGCATAGAACACAGGCAGCGATTCAGGTTCTTCTTCATTGGTTCCCCTGATCATTTCAGCCGTTTTTAAAAACCTTTCTTCATTGTTCTCTCTTACGCTGTATACCAGGGCATTGATCTCGTCACCGGTCAGGATGCTCTTAAAGAAATCACAGTTCAGGAGTTTTTCGAGTCTTGCCGCATTAAGCGAGGAAAGACACAATTCTTCGGGAGTGATCTTTAAAGGAAGACAACAAAGCTTTAAGGTGATCCCTTCAGGATCAGTAAAGACCATGTCAGGATCAAGTACGATGCAGGATGGTGATACAAGGTTATCAAGTAGTTTCACAAAAGTATAAAAAAGGTCCCCGACAGATCTCCGCCTCAGGCTCAGATTCTTTAATTCTTTTTTGTGAGAGGCGTTTCTTTTACCCGGAGAAAATACGGAAAACTCCGGATCTGTAATCTGCATAAAACCTGAGAACTCAAAACAACACATAACGCCTGAACCGATGTATTCCGTGCTCGGCTTAAGATAGAAGTCTGATCTGTTTCCGGCAATTACCTCTTCGGCATAAGTGCATAATCTTTCCGGACTGTCAAACTTTTCCAAAGCGTAGTATCCGTAAGGTCCCTTTTTTATCTGCATTTTATTGTTCCTTTATTCAGATAACTCAAAAACTAATTCATGTTAAAGAAAGATCAGAATGCGTCTGCTATCTTAGAATCGTCAAAACAGAAATCCATGACTTTCTGTCCGTATTCCATAAGTCCCGCTCTGAAGAGAAGGGCCAGTGCGACGAGGACCGCGATGATGATTACTATCTCTACGGTTCCCATGCCTTTCCTGTTGTGCCGTTTTGCTTTTTTTCTCATAGTCGTTTCCTCCTTTATATGCCGAGTGAGATAATTGCGGGTGTCATAGCGACCATCAGGACACTTACGAAATCAAGTGTCATTGGTATGATCATTCCGAGTGCTTCGCGTTCCTGCCTTTTTCGCGATGCGTTTCTGCAGAGATTCCAGCAGGCCTGTGCCTGAAGGTTAAGCATGTTCAATACTTCCGCCGTTCCGAGCCTTCCGTATCTTGCGATGAGCAGAAGTGCTGCCTGGGCTTCGGGGATCTGAATCCTTAATGAAAACTTTTCCACTGCATCAGAAGCCGGGATTCCGCTCAAGATCATGGCTCTTAAGTTTTTGATCTCAAGTGACAGGCTCCTGTTTTCTTCGAAAGCCTTCGAACAAACGGAAATGGCTTTCGGAAGCTGCATACCTGACTCAAGGAGTGTTGATATGAGGCACATGAACAACGGTATGTCGCTCATAAGATCCTCTCTCTTGCGCTCGACATCTGATCTGATCTCACATCCGCCAAGAATGAATACCGCGGCCGTTATCACGAGCGCAAAGAGAGGGTTTTTATTAAGGGTGACAAGTATCGCAGTGCCGAGGATGAACGATGCTGCTCCGCTTATCAGCTGTTTCTTAAGGTACTGTTCATAAGTGTAATCCGGGTTTATAGAAAGCTCGTTGAACAGCTCATGCCTGGCCGTAATGAAACTTGCAGGGAATAGTTTTTTCACGAGTCTTGTAAGTGGCATTTTTGGTATCTTGTTTCCCGAAGACATGTTGACCGCAAGTTCTGATTTATATGCTTTTCTTCCTTGTTCATGTGACATGAACTTAAGGAGCATCGCGCATGCGACGGTGCAGATCCCGAATGCTGCCGCAAGGAGAACTGAACCTGTTCTTGTGTTTCTTGCCATGTCAAGATACTCACGGCTCATGTAATTAAGCGCGAAAGTTACACCGAAGGGCATCGCGCACAGGATCGCAGCTTCAGCATTCTTTCCTGCATTGGAAGCGGCGATCTCGCCCTGGACAGCATTCAGTTCTGCGAGCATCTGACATGAGCTTCTCAGTATCGACAGCGTGTTGTTCCCGATCTCGCCGGATATTGCCAACGCATGAAATACGGGGATCGTCTCAGGGAATCCGATCTGCTGGGCGAATATATCAAGAGACTCTTCTAGACTTACGTGAAGCTTCAGATTATTCTCCAGATTGATAAGCGGCTTTAAGAGCATTGATCGTTTACCGAACGTCTTCTCGATGACAGGCCTTATGAGGAGCAGTGATTTCTCAATGGAATATCCGCCGGACACACTCGTGCAGAGCACCTGCAGAAGGACAAGCAGCTGGGTTCTCAAATGCCTGTAATTATTCGAGTAGATCTTCTTCATGGATTCTTTCCACGGGAAGATACTGAGAATGACGGCAAGAATGAGCCTGATGACTTCAGAACCTATAAACATGCCTGAAGCAAAATAAACTGCCGCCACGAATATCGGATAGATCCACACTGTTTTTGCCAGGAATACGGGGAAGGAGTGCAGTCTTTTACGCCCTGTATGCCATTGCGCTTTGGATCTCTTCAGTGCTTGCGATACGCTCAAGTCCGTCACCTCCTTTGTTCCTGTATAGAGTTTTCAGTCTGTATTCGTGATCTGACGGAGGCATTACCTCGCAGATCTCATCGATGTATCTTTTGCCCTCGCGGCTCCTCATGATGTGAATCACGATGTTGATCCCCATAGATACCTGTGTAAGGATCGCATCATAAGGAAGGCTTGAACCCGAAAGTATCATTGCTGTCAGTCTTTCCATCATTTCAAGACATGAATTGCTGTGTCCTGTGCTCATTGATCCGGGGTGTCCGCTTGTAAGACATGACAGAAGATCTGCGCTTTCTTTTCCTCTGACCTCGCCGACGATGATCCGGTCCGGTCTCATTCGTAGTGATGCTCTTATCATCATTCCGATGTTTACTTCACCGGTTCCGTCAGGCCCGGGGAGCCTTGCCTCCATCCTGACGAGGTTTTCGATGCCCTGAAGATTAAGCTCGGCTGAATCTTCGATCGTAACGATCCTTTCGGTCTTCGGAATGAAACTGCTCAAACTGTTCAAAAACGTTGTCTTGCCCGAACCCGTACCACCGCAGATGAATATGGTCCTTTTATTCCGGACGCATTCTGCCAGAAACCTGGCGGCTTCTTCGCTTATGAATTCCTGTCTGATGAGCGAGACGATGTCATGTGTTATGCCCGTGAACTTTCTGATCGTGACGGTGGTCTCCCGTGATATCGGAGGGAGGACTGCATTGGCTCTCGAACCGTCCGGGAGTCTGAGATCGGCTATCGGATTTGCTTCATTGAGAGGTCTGTTCTGATTTGCGAAAAAACATGAGATGCATGTCTTAAGTGATTCTTCATCCCTAAAGGCAAGATCAGACCTGTAAAGTTTTCCGCCCCTCTCATAGAATATCTTGTATGGTCCGTTTACCATGATCTCGGTAACGGAAGGATCTTCCATCAAAGGCTCTATGACATCAAGACGGCGAAGGGAATTGAATACTGACTGGGCCATCTCGCGTTTCTGATCAAGGTTCATCTTATAAGACGTATTCTCTGAAATGACATCCGAGATTATCTCGCGAAGTTTCTCGTCCGAAGGATCTGTTTCTCCCGATATAGAGTTAAGGACGCAGTAAGTTATCTGTTCCTTGATGTCTTCAGTTCCGGTCTTGGTAGGTGTCATACTGCCAGTCTCCTTCGGATGAGGCTGTCCTCATAATTCTCTTCAGGTGTATGATCATCCGGGTAATATACTTCCAGCCTTTCACGTCCGAGAACCTTCGTGAGCATTTCTATAAGGTCTTTGGAACCGAGATCCTCGACCGCATTCTTTGCAGGTAAAAGGATATATACTTTATCGCATTCTGTAAGAAGGTCGGGAAGATCCTTTGTCCGGAATCCTTCCAGGACGGCAAGAATGTTTACTGATCTTTTGTCTGAATGGGCCAGTCCCGCTGCATGATGCATCAGGGTGACCGAACGGGATATTCCGAGATCGTTTATGTCATCGTAGTCGGCAGTGCTCCCGGGAGTAAGAAAGCCGGATCCGTCCATGTTGCAGTATTTGAGTATGTCATCCGGTTCGAATTTTCTGGATCTGCAGGCTTCAAGAAGCGATGTCATATTACATCCGGATCTTGAATGCCAGGATGATCTTAACTTGCTTGTAAAATCCAGTCTGATATTGAAATCCGTCTCTGAAAGACCTGATGAAAGCTCTCTTATGAAACTGTCTCTTACATCCGAATAGACAAACGGAATGACGGCGGTGAGGCAGCCGCTGACGGTTTTGGAAATAATGGACGGTTTTTCTGCGGGTCTCAACATAGAGATCAATCTGGCACAGTCTATAATGCCGCCGTCTTCCGTAAGTCTGATTGGTGAGGAGAGATTCGGAGAAATGTCTTCTTCGTTTATGTCTTCAGGATCGAATAAGACACGCGTGAAATCGCTGAATCTGTCTTCGTAATCCTGTTCATCGAAAAAGGGGTCTACTATGTAAGCATCAGGATAGAAGCAGCTGAGTCTCTTTTTGAGAAGCGAGTAAATGTATTCGTTCTTCTCATAGATCTTTATGGTGAATGCCATGCCTTAAATCCTCCTTTGCGAAGTGTTGTTCTTAAGGCGGATTGTAAGGCCCTGAGAGCTTTGATTAAAGCGACAAAATCCGACAAAAACCGACAAGAAAAAAGCCCGGAAACACCATTTCGGTCAGGGTAATAATTAATTTATATTATTAACAAATTGCGCTTTTGGATCATTTTTCTGAAAATCTTTTTGGCAAAAACGGGTATCGCATACTGGTGATTGACAAAGAGGTAACGTATAAGTACAATCAAACCACTACAATTTAAGTTCATTGCTTATCAAGAGTGACTCGAGGGACCGGCCCGTTATCAGAGTCCGGCAACCGCGGAAAGCAGCGGTGCCAATTCCGGCAGGGAAACCTGAAAGATGAGGATCGTATATATATGACGTCGGCCTTCTCCTTTCGGGGGAAGGTTTTTCTTTTAATCAAAGCATTGAACGGAAAGGAAAGACAATGAGAAATAAAAAAGGAAATTGGCTGTTCACTTCTGAATCCGTTACGGAGGGACATCCCGACAAGATCTGCGATCAGATCTCAGATGCTGTGCTCGATGCTATCTTAGAGCAGGATAAGACCGCGCGTGTCGCATGCGAGACATGCACCACGACCGGAATGGTGCTCGTTATGGGCGAGATCACTACATCTGCTTATGTAGATATCCCTTCGATCGTAAGAAATAAGATCAGGGAGATCGGTTACAACTCCAGCGAGATGGGTTTTGACAGCCATTCGTGTGCAGTTCTTACTTCGATCGACGAACAGTCTCCCGATATCGCTATGGGCGTTAACGAGTCTTATGAGGCACGTCACGGCGGCGAGAAGGAACTCGATACCGGTGCAGGCGATCAGGGAATGATGTTCGGATATGCAAACGATGACACGCCGGAGCTTATGCCTATGCCTATCTCACTTGCACATAAGCTCACTATCCGTCTTACTGAAGTACGTAAGAACGGTGCTGATTTCTTAAGACCTGATGGCAAGTCACAGGTTACTGTAGAGTATGAGAATGACAAGGTAAAGAGGATCGATGCAGTCGTTATCTCTACACAGCACAGCGCTGATGTTACTCTCGAGTACCTTGAGGAATACATCAAGGAGAACGTTATCAAGGCTGTTATTCCGGCTGGTCTTATGGATGAGAATACTAAGATCTACATCAACCCTACAGGCAGATTCGTTGTAGGCGGTCCCCAGGGTGACTCAGGACTTACGGGAAGAAAGATCATCGTAGATACTTACGGCGGTTTTGCACGCCACGGCGGCGGATGCTTCTCGGGTAAGGATCCGACGAAGGTAGACCGTTCAGCATGCTACATGATGCGTTATATCGCTAAGAATATCGTCGCAGCAGGACTTGCTTCCGAGTGCGAAGTCCAGGTCGCTTATGCGATCGGAGTTGCAAAGCCCGTATCTGTAATGGTGGATACTTTCGGAACGGGTAAGATCGACGAAGAAAAGATCACAGAGATCGTAAATAAGGTCTTTGACTTAAGACCTGCCGCCATCATCAGGGATCTCGATCTCAGAAGACCCATCTATTCCAAGACCGCAAGCTACGGTCACTTCGGAAGAACGGATATCGATCTTCCCTGGGAGAAGACGGATAAAGCCGAAGAGATCAGAAAGCTCGCCGGGATCTGATATCCCGTTATTAGGACAAAAAAGTCTCAAATGCCCGGTTAAAGTCTCATCTTTGGCCGGGCTTATTGTTTTGTCCTTTTATGTTTGTTAGCATCTTGAAAAGCCTGGAAACAAAAAAAGTAGATCATGAAAAAAGAGCCTAAAGACAATAAGGATTTCTCGTTGTCGGTATCAGATATCGGAAGCGAGATCGAAGATGCGAAAGTCACCTGCATAAAGGTGTTCTGCCCGAGAAAGGCGAATAATTTCGTGTCTTTTCTTTGCAGCGGAAGATTTACCGTTGCAGGCAGATCCAAAGTGGATATCGTCGAGGGCGGAACGTACATTATCTCCGGCAAGGTGACCGAGTGGAACAACAGACCCCAGGTCACGTTAAAGAAGATCCGTGTTGACGAAAGTGCAGGTGATACTCTTCTCATAGCTTCTTTTCTGGCAGATAACATAAGCGGTCTTGGAAAGACCACTTCAGAAGCCCTGGCGGAAAAATACGGCAGGGATGTGCTTAAGATATTGACTGAGACACCGGAGCTGGCGTCATCAGAAGTAAGCGGATTGTCGTCATCAAGAGCCTTGGCGATTTGTGACCAGCTTACGCAGGAATCGGAATATTTCAGACAGGGTCTTGAAGCCAAGTTGATGGGTTTTTCGCAGGCGCAGATAAAGATCTTAAAGAATCTGGACCGCCTGAAATGCGAGGAGATCAGAAAGAGTCCCTTCGATCTTATGGGACACGGAATCGCGGGGTTCGAACTTCTGGACAGGATAGCCCTGGGGGAAGGAGTATCTCCTGCAGCGCCCGAAAGGATCGCTGCCGCGCTTTATCAGTCCTGCATGTATCTGCATGAAGATACGAAGTCCACGTCGCTGATGCCGCAGGATGTCAGGCGCAGGGCATTGGAATACGTAAATACGCATGAATCGAAGCTTACGTCCGAACAGTTTTCGGAGGTGTTCAGGGCAGGAGTAACACTTGCGATAGAAGAGAAGAAGATCGCGGTGTATAAATACGATTCCGGAAAGTGCGCTGCGTGTGACGCAGAAGATCCGGAAGCAAGATTTGCCACGATGAGCTATTTTGCTTCGGAACTTGCTATAGAGAGACGCATCAATGAGATGCTCAAGACAAAGATAAAACCTCCTGCAAGAGATGAGAGCGACAGGATAATGAAGGAGGTCGCATCTGATCTCGGCATCATTCCTGATAAGTCGCAGCTTGAGGCGCTTTATCTTTGCATGTACAGCCCGATCAGCATTATCACGGGCGGTCCCGGAACCGGAAAGACCACGATAATGGGTATCCTTGGCGAATACTTCAAAAGAAATAAGATAAGCTGCGTCTTTGCTGCTCCGACGGGAAGAGCTGCGAAAAAGCTTTCGGAGGCATGCGGAAGCGAAGCTTCGACCATTCACAGGCTCCTGGGAGTCAGAAGGACCATTAATTCAGATGATGAAGATCTGCTGCCGGATGACAGGGCCGGACAGTATAACAGTCTTCTTTTCGTGCACGGCAAGGATAATCCTATCGTGTGCAGGGTAATAGTGATCGATGAGATGTCCATGGTCGATACCATGCTCTTCAGACACCTTCTGGATGCAGCTGATAAAGGAACTTCGATAATACTTGTTGGTGATCCCGACCAGCTTCCGTCAGTAGGGTGCGGAGACATCTTAAGGGATCTCCTGTCCTGCAAAGCGATACCTGCTATAAGACTTGATGCTCTTCACAGGCAGGCTGACGACGGTTCCATTGCCGAAAACGCGAGACTCATTCTTGAAGGTAATGAACCTAAGAAATCCGGAAATGATTTCGAGATAATAAGCTGCAAGAGTGAGGATGAAGCACAGGAGACGATCGCCAGGCTTGTTCTCGAGCACAAGGATGAAGACCTAATCTGCCTAACTCCGACCAAGAATGAGAATGTCGCTCTTGGTACTGTGCAACTCAATAAACTTATCCAGGCACTTGAAGTAAAAGATGATCTGAAGGTGCTTAAGAGAGGGCAGAGTCTGGTCCTTCACATAGGCGATAAGGTGATGCAGAACAAGAATGATTATTCCACGGAATGGATAGACCCCGTGACAGGTGAAGTCCTTCAGGGAATATTTAATGGAGAGCTCGGGGTAATAACGGATATCGATCCTTTAAAATCCAGTGTTACCATAACTTTCGATGAAGGCAAGACTGCAGAATACAAGGGGAAACTTTTGGAGAATATTGACCTGGCATATGCGGTGACCGTGCATAAGTCACAGGGCTGTGAATTTGACAGGGTCATTATTGCTCTGGGAAAGATGAATGCTCTTTTGTATAAGCGCAGTCTGCTCTACACGGCTGTTACGAGAGGTAAGATAAACGTCACGATAGTCGAATGCGAAGGAACGCTCGGAAAGTTTTTAAGAGCTCCAAAAGGCGACATAAGAGAAACGTGCTTAAGAGATCTCCTTAAGACAGTTGATCATCGAAGGTTAAAATGATGGGAGCGTCTGTAAGGAACACAGATGTATCAACATTTCAAAAAGGGATAAGGGAAGCTTTTAAAGATGCTTTTGATCTCATCCTTCCATACAGATGCGCAATATGCGGAAATGCATCTGATACCGAAGACCGATTCACAGGTTACAACAGGCTTTATAAAGATATTTACGGTGTGGATCCGGAGCTTCATATATGCGGTAAGTGCCTGTCTTCATTTAACATTCTGGAGGAGGATAAAAGATGGTCATTATGCCTTTCTGATCCCCGCGAAAATGATGCTTGTCCGGGGCTTGCTTTGTATATGCCTTTTACTTATCAGGGAATAGCCGGACGTGCCGTTCCAAGGATCAAGTTCGGGAAAAAGAAAGAACTTGCGAGATTTCTGGGATGCCTTTTGGGTTCCTGCATATATGGTGAAGACATTAGGGCCGACCTGATGGTTCCTGTTCCGCTGTCACCCGAAAGGCTTGCCGAACGCGGATTTAATCAGGCGGAAGAGATAGCGTATCCTGCTTCAAGACTGAATGACATTCCGTTTGCTGATGACCTGCTTACAAGAATCAAGGATACGAAGAGACAATCTGAACTCAGAGACAATACTGTACGTTCAAAAAATGTCGCAGGTGCTTTTGGGGTAAGCGGACTTTGGGATGTTACAGGAATGACGATCGTAATCGTAGATGATGTCGTTACGACCGGCGCGACTTTGCATGAGGCGGCGGAAGCCTTATATAAAGCCGGAGCATCCAAAGTGTTGTGCATCGCTTTCGCGGGAAACAGATATATCAAGAATGCGGAGCCGTTCTGATCAAATTCTCATTTGCAGATTGCACAAATCAGTTTTTATAAAATTTAGCCGGTTAAAGATTCTTATTTCTGTTTTGAATAGTAAAATGCAATTGGGATAATAAGAATATTTAGTGGGGACATTTTTATGAAAATAATCAAACCTCTTGCTGTTACCATGGCTGTCATTATGCTGATGCCTATGCTCATGTCTTGTTCGTCTGCAAAGAAAAGTTCCAATGTGGTCAAAGAAGATGATCCGTGGTACGAATCGAACAGGTTCGAACTGAAAAAAGATATGCCGGAACATCCGAGTCTGGGAGCCGTTTCTGTCGTATGTGCAAGCAATGACAGGTTCTTTTCGCTCTATTGCTATTCCACTGACATGTGGGCTTCAGCGAGAAGCGTAATTGATACGTATGATTATGACGGCAATCTGGTTAACCGTAAAAATATAACCTGCAATGATGATTACTATGTTTCCGATATCTATTCTGTCAGTCCCGATCCTGAAGGAAAAACCATAGATGCGATCGTTTACGTCAATTCCAGGTCTAAGCCGGGCTGTCAGGCATTTGCCTCCATTGATACGGAAACCGGAACGGTATCGGATATAAAAGAAGTGTTCGGCGGTGAAGCCAAAAAGCTTAAGAAAGCAGAGTACGGTGTTTATTCGCTTTCCGGCATAGGAGATTATACTGTAGCATTGCTGCAAAATGATGAGTTGTTTTTCAGTACCATGATCAGTGATTGGAAATTGGCATTGTTTAAGAACACTGAGTTTGTCACTGAATTGGATCTGTCATCATTAAATATCAGATACTTTGAAGGGTTTACACTTAATTTACCTGAAGATTCCCTTTATGCAATCGGTCTTGAAAAAGAAGATTACATTGTCATGGAATTTGACATTAATAACGGGAGACTGAAGAGTAAAAACTCTTTTCAGGATCTCTCTGAAAGGGAAGTGAATTTTGCTGAATACAAGGCTACGGATAACGGTGAGATGTGCAAGATCGATTCGTTTGGAAACGTCATGAAGCTTGATGTTAACACGATGACTTCTCAAACCGTGATCGACACCAACTGGTATACCCCTTATTTTTCCCCGGAGTATTCGGATGGTAATTATTCCGGTTCGTCGGTAATGAGTTATACCGAAGACAGAACGGTTTTCCTGGATTATGAGACAAAATCATATGGGTGTGATGAATACGTCTATACCGAGTATGTCAGGGTACTCAAAAAAGCCGATAAGAATCCTAATGCCGGCAAGAAGATCATCGAACTTGCATTACCACCTAATTCGGGTGTTACGGATTATCTGGCAAGAGCTATTTATGAATTCAACAGAACAGACAATGAATATCTCATAAGGGTATGGGACAAATACAAGACCGGTTTTCTAGTCGGAAGAGCCTTTGGAAACGTTGATGAGGACGATCAGAAGGTCTTTAAGATGATACAGGACCTTAAAGGCGACGACGCGCCGGACATTGCTGTCGGCATCCAGAAGAATTATGCGATGCGGGATGAGATCTTTATGGATCTTTCGGAGTTTCTTGATCCGGAGGTTATGAATAAACAGTACAGTAATATCATCGAGGCAGGAAGAATAAACGGGAAGTTGTACTTCCTTCCGGTAACACTTGAAATAGAAGGTCTGGTTACTAACTCAGAACTGTTGAAAGACGGTGCCGTGGGCATTACCTTTGAAGAATACGGCGAGCTTGTAAACGAAGCGATGCACGGCTTCTCACCATATGATTATCCCGGTTCACGGTTCTATAACAAACAGGATTTTTTATTATCCTGTATAGATACGAAGAGCGCCATTGATGGCGAGACGGTAGAATTCGGAACAGAACAGTTCCGTGCCGCAGTAAAATACACAGGAGAAAACTTCGAATATGATGATGAAAACAGTATACCTGATGAATACATATACGATCTGAACAGGTACAGGGGTGAGTGTTATTACGCACAGATCGATGATTATCTTGATTATGTACATGCCTGCTTCAGGGTTAAGGGACGTTATAATATTATCGGGACACCTTCGGCAGATGCATCCGGTCCGAGATTCAAAGCAATTGAGACTATATCTGTATCAGTAACTACGGATGTGGAAGACGGCTGTAAAAAATTCCTGAATTATCTGTTTTCCGGTGCAGCTTTCGATTCTACAGAATGTGAATTCAGGCAGATAGTAACAAACAAGGAGATCATGAGTAAAAACATTGAGACCCTTACCGTGATAAACAACGATACATTTGCCCGGTACAGGAATTCGGTTGAATCAGGGGCTTTAATACCTGCTCCCGGCATAGATAAGTTATATGGAGATAAGAACGCAACGGATGATATGCGTGACAGCTTCCTGAACAGTCTTACTACGATCTCCACCTATTATTATGAGGATTACACGATCGTACAGTTCACGCTCGAAGAGCTTGCACCATATTATGCCGGTGACCGTTCGCTTGACGATGCCATAAAGTACCTTAATGACAGGACAACCAAATATGTAAGGGAGATGTAGGGGATTCCGGTCAGATCAAGCAGATTCAGACAACGCCTGTAACCCTCAAAAGAACAGAGGCAAAGATATAGACCAGATCGATGATCAGGGCTGCGAGGACAAGTGTCAGCCATACTTTCTTGACGCTGAACTTTCTGTTCTTGCGCAGTTCGTCATGGAGAGGCGTCGTTATGCTCCTGAAAAGGATGATCTTTCTTTTTGTCAGTCTTCCGACAGTGATCTTTAATATCGAGATGCCTCCGTCACAGAGGAAAGGAAGACCGACTATGAAATAAAGGAAAGGGATCCTGCATAAGATGAGGAAGAAAGCGATGAAAAATCCCAGAGATCTTGATCCGGCATCGCCCATCATCATTTTCGACGGATTGAAATTAAATATAAGATAAGCGGCAAGGGCAGGGACGAATGCGGCCGTAAGAAGTGCCGGATTGCTGTCAAAACAGGTGCCTGCCAAAGAAGCCATAACCAATGTCGCGACTATGGAGATTACGGAAAGAGATCCGGAAAGTCCGTCGATACCGTCCGTGGCATTCGTGGCATTGATGGATACGACCAAAAGCAATACCGCAAGGAAATAGTAGAGCACGGGATTGATGTCGAAATATGTTCCGGTAATGGCCAGGTAGACCCTTGTCCCGAAAAAGTGTACGCAGATGAATGCTCCGACAAGAGAAACTGCGACATCCAAGGCACCCTTAACATACTCGTTCCATGGGTTTTTAGATCTGTCATCGAGCCAGCCTGTTACCATCTCGGCCAGTACGGCAAGGAGCCCGAAGCCGAGTCCTGACACCACGTTTCCGCTCTCGAAGATGCCTTTGTCAGAAACGACGGGATTTATAAGGAAGCAGAGAACGCATGATACCGCCAGAAATACCAGGATGAAGTAAAATCCTACTCCTGTGGGCTTTCCGATGTTAACTTCGGAGCCCTGCGCAAACTTGCGGCCGCGGTCATGGCCCAATAAGACCTTCTCGCCGGGCAGTAATCTGAGAAGTATATATGTAATGACAAAGGCTGCTATGCAGCCGACAGCCATCTTAAAGACAAAATCCATTAAAAACCCTCGCTCATAAGGTTTTATATAACAGAAGCATTATACCTTAACGGTATATAGAAAAAAATCATTAAATCGTTCAATAAATCAACCTGATTTGCTCGTCAGTATTGGCCAAATATGTTAACATATTCACTTGTAATAAGGAGACGAAGATATGGATTACAAAGATTTGATCGCTTCTAATTTGAGCAGTTGTACGGGCCTTGATAAAGAGCAGGTGGCAGGTTTCATAGAGATTCCGCCGAAGCTCGAACTGGGTGATTATGCTTTTCCCTGTTTTGTGCTCGCAAAGACACTTCACAAGGCTCCGCCGGTGATAGCAAACGAGCTTAAGGATTCTCCCGAACTCGTCAAAGGCTTTGACGGGGCGGTAACCGTAGATACAGCAGGCCCTTACATTAATTTCAGGATAGACAAGGGCGTGCTCGCGAAGACCGTGCTCTCCGAGATAATCTCAGAGGGAGACCAGTACGGCAACAGAAATATCGGAGAGGGAAAGAACGTAATAGTCGAGTTCTCTTCGCCTAATATCGCAAAGCCTTTCCATGTCGGTCATGCTTTTACGACCATCCTCGGCAATTCGCTTTCGAACATCTATTCAAGACTCGGATATAACGTTATCAGATTCAATCATCTGGGCGACTACGGCACCCAGTTCGGCAAGCTCATCACCGCTTACAGGCTTTGGGGTGACGAAAAGGCCATGCAGGATAATCCGATCGACGAGCTTACCAGGATCTACGTCAAGTTCCACGATGAGTGCAAGGTAAGCCCCGAACGCGAGAAGGATCTTGAGGATACTGCAAGGGATAACTTCAGAAAGCTCGAGGAGGGTGAGGAAGAAGAGGTCGCTCTCTGGAAGCGCTTCAGAGACTTAAGCCTCGAAGTTTTCGAGAAGACATATAAGAGAATGGGCATTAAGTTCGACAACTACAACGGTGAATCTTTCTATTCATCAAGGATTCCCGCTGTTGTTGAGATGCTCGAAGATAAAGGGCTTTTGGAAGAGAGTGAGGGCGCTAAGGTAGTAAAGCTTGAAGATGAAGGTCTCCCTCCGTGTCTTGTAGTAAAGAGCGACGGAACGACCATCTATGCTTCAAGGGATCTTGCAGCAGTCCTTTACAGGCACGAAGAGTTCAATTTCTACAAGAATATCTATGTTGTGGGTCTTCCGCAGCAGCTTCACTTCAGACAGGTCTTTGCCGTTCTTAAGAAGGCCGGTTATGACTTTGCCGATGACTGCGTACATGTCGGATTTGGCCTTCTGAAGTTTAAGGATAACACTGCTTTCTCCACCCGTTCAGGCAACATCATCAAGCTTGACGAATTCCTTGATAAGGCTACGGAGAAGACTGCCGAGATCATCAGAAAGAACAGCGAGCTCAGGGGCGGTGACATGACAGACGAGCAGATCGCGGAAGTATCCGAGACAGTCGGTCTCGGAGCCGTCACATACACGTATCTCAAGGCCGGCAGGGAGAAGGACATCTTTTTTGACTGGGACGACATGCTCGATTTTGAAGGCGATACCGCGCCTTACCTTATCTACACTTATGCGAGGATCAAGTCGATCTTAAGAAAGGCTGCAGACCAGGGCTTTTCCGGAGATATCGGGGCAGCAGATAAGCTTGTTGCCGAAGATGAATATGCGGTAATAAGAAGCCTTGCTGATTTCAAGGATGCCGTCGTTAAGGCTGCCGAGAGCTATGAGCCTTTCATGATCTCGCGCCAGATCGCTCTTATCGCAAGGAATTTCAACCGTTTCTACAATAACTCGAGGATACTTAATGCCGACAGTGAAGATTTAAGGGACGCCAGATTAACGCTTTGCGAGGCTGTTTCTGACTGCCTTAAGTCAGGACTTGATATGCTCGGCATCGGCGTAGTCGAGAAGATGTGAGTTTGGAAAGGCAAAGGCTATGGATAATACGGCGAACAGCTCAGTACCGGATTTCAAGGATCTGAACTACACAAGACCGGATCTTGACAGGTTTACCGAGATAATCAAGAACGTAAGGCTAAGACTCATGACCGCCAAGACGATCGAGGCGGCAGACGAAGCCTTGGGCGAATATGAGATCGCCATCAGTTCTTTTGATACGCAGTATGCTCTCTGCCAGATACTCCATGACCTTGATACGTCCAATGAGTTCTATAACGAAGAAATAGAGTTTTTCGATGAGGCCGGCGCCAGGGTCCAGGAGCTTTCTTCGGCAGTTCTTTCAGGCCTTCTGACATCGCCCTGTGCCGAAAGTCTTAAGGAAAAATACGGTCCCATGATCTTCCGTAAGGCGAAGAACCAGAAAGAGATCATTTCGAGCGAGATAATAGATGATCTGACTGAGGAATCCAGGCTCGAAAACGAGTATTCGCAGAAGCAGTCCGAAGCCGAGATCCCGCTTGGAAAGAAGACTCTGAACTTAAGCCTCATCCAGCCTTATCTCCAGTCGACTGACAGGAATGTCAGAAGAGACAGTCATATCGCACTGGACCGCTATTACATGTCCCGCAAGGAAACATACGACAGGATCTATGACGACCTGGTCAAGGTAAGGACCACGGCTGCGCAGAAGCTCGGATACAACAACTTTACCGAGCTCGGATATAAGCGCATGGAGCGCTACGATTATACGAGGGAAGACGTTGCCGCATTCAGGGACAACATCAAGAAATACATCGTTCCGCTTACAACTCAGATAAGAAAACTCCAGCAGAACAGACTTAAAGTGGACCAGCTGATGTTCCACGATCTTCCGTGCCTTTTTGCCGAAGGCAATCCTACGCCGGTAGTAAGCAAAGAGACGTATGAGGAAGCTGCAGGAAAGTTCTTCAGGACCATGTTCGGCGCGACGCCGAGCTTCTTCGATGTCCTGTCCGATCACGGATATACTGACCTGTTGTCACGCCCCGTAAAGTCCACGGGCGGCTACTGCATGTATCTCGAGGATTACTGCATTCCGTTTATCTTCATGAACGGCAACGGCACATTTGACGATGTCGCTACGGTAGTACACGAGGGAGGCCATGCTTATGCAGCATTGCAGGGCGCAGAATCCTCGCCATTTGTAGAATGTCTTTCTCCTACTCTCGAGACATGCGAGATACATTCAACTTCAATGGAATACATGTCATATCCTTTCATGGATATCTTCTACGGCAAGCAGGCTGAACAGTACTGCGAACTTCACATGACTGACGGATTGTTGTTCCTTCCTTACGGATGCATGGTTGATGAGTTCCAGCATATCATTTACGACAATCCCCGCATGACGCCTGATGAGCGTCATGAGATATGGAAGATGCTCGAACAGACATATCAGCCTTACATTAACTATGATGAGAATGATACGCCTTTCCATGCCATGGGCGGTGCCTGGATGAAGAAGGACCACATCTTTACGACGCCGTTCTATTACATTGACTATTGCCTTTCACAGATATGCGCGCTCGAGCTGTGGGATGAATCAAGGGCTGATCTCAAGGAAGCCCTCGAAAAGTACAACACGCTCTGCCAGCTCGGAGGAAGCGATACTTTCCTTAATCTCATCAAGCATTCCGGACTGGAATCTCCTTTTGATGTTAACGTGATAAAGAGACTGGCATTCAAGTGCGCAGACTTCCTTAATCTTTGAGGTCGACATGAATCTTCCCGGAGATTTTATCAATGAGATGAATGATTTCTTCTCGCGTCAGACTGACGTGCCTTCAGAAGGGTTCTACGAAAGTTTTGATAAAGAGCCTCTTAAAGGCATCAGGTTTTCGCGCTCGAAGATAAAAAACGAGGATGAAGAACACCGCCTTCTGGAGGATCTGGGCGAAGATCCCGTCCGCGTCCCGTGGTGTTCCGGCGGCTACTATACGAAGAACGAATCCAGCGGAAAAGAAGCGCTCTATCACGCAGGGGTCTACTATCCGCAGGAACCTTCTGCCATGCTGCCTGCGCAGATCATGGCCGCCAGACCGGGCGAGATAGTCTTAGATCTGTGTGCCGCTCCGGGAGGCAAGGCCTGCAGGCTGGGCGAAGACATGCACGGTGAAGGAATCCTTGTTGCCAACGAGATAAGTTTCGAGCGATCGAAAGCATTGCTCCGTAATATCGAACGTTCAGGCATAAGCGGTCTCGTTATACTTAATGAGACACCGGAAAACATCGCGGATAAACTGCTACTGTTCTTTGATAAGATCCTGATAGATGCGCCATGCTCAGGTGAAGGAATGTTCAGAAGGGACAGCGGTGCTGTAAAGAGTTATATGAATTATGGCCCTAAGGTCTGTGTCCCTCTTCAGGAATCCATCCTCGAAGCAGCTCATAAGTGCCTGAAAGACGGCGGTTCAATAGTTTATTCCACCTGTACTTTCTGTATCGGTGAAGATGAAGGACAGATCGCATCTTTCATATCGCGTCACCCCGAATATCATGTTAAGGCACATCCTGAGATCTCAGGCGTGACACATGCCGGAGAAGGTTCCGTTCTGCCCGGTTCGATGAGGATCTGGCCGCATCTGTCAGACGGCGACGGCCATTTCTGCGTTCACCTGATCAAGGGTGAGGAAAAAGAACTCAGATCGGCTGAAGATATGATTTTCAGGGATGAAGACAGGCGAAGGGATAAGAACACGGAAGCGGCTTTAAGCGTATTAGGTGAAGTCTTATCTGACAAGGGAAGGGAAGGACTCCTTAAGGGAAGATTCGTATCACACGGAACGGGTCTTTTTAAGATGACTTTTGACGAGAAGATCTTCAGAGGGCTCAAGGTCGTAAAGACCGGTCTATATGTAGGTGACATCAAGCCTTTGAAGTCTGGAAAGACCGTTTTCGAGCCGTCAAACAGCATTGCTCTGGCGCTTGACAGGGAAGCTGTAAAGGATGATTCTTATCTGGCGCTTTCAAGAGGCGACGAAAGATTACTGAAGTATCTGAGGGGCGAGACCATTTCGATCACTTCAGATGACGGACTAAAATCTTCAGGCATGATCCTGACCGGAATCGGCGACTACCCGCTTGGCTTCGCCAAGATAAACGGTAATACCGCTAAAAATATGTATCCGAAAGCATGGAGGCTCATATGACAGAAGAATTCAAGCTCATTCTCGCAACGTCCAACAAGGATAAGGTAAGAGAAATAGGTGAGATATTGAAGGACACGCCTTTTAAGGCAGTGTCGATGCATGACGAGGGCCTGGATCCCGACATCGTAGAGGACGGCACGTCTTTTGAAGAGAATGCTTTGATAAAGGCACGGGCAGTACACGGGCTCGCAGAAGGCGCATACGTAATGGCTGATGATTCGGGGCTCTGCATAGATGCTCTGGACGGCGTTCCGGGAATATATTCCGCCAGGTTCTGCGGTGAAGATTCCACATATCCCGAGAAGTTCGCGAAGATCTTCGAGATGCTTAAGGATGTCCCTGAAGAAAAGCGCACTGCAAAGTTCGTCTGCAGCATTGCAGTCGTAAGGCCTGACGGCAGTGAATTTACCGTTAGGGGAGAGGTTTGCGGAGTTCTTCATGAGAAACCCATGGGTGACGGCGGATTCGGATACGATCCTATCTTCTACGTTCCCGAATTCGGCATGACCACTGCGCAGATGACAAAGGAACAGAAGAATTCGATCAGTCACCGCGGGAAAGCATTGAGAGCAATGGCTGAGAGGCTTAAAGAAGAGATTAATTAAACTATGATGAGTTTTCCCATTGTTTCAGTGGCACAATTTCGCGCAAAAAAACACGCTGGTTTTCACGCACTGCGCGATTTTTGACGTGAAATTTACTTTATGTGAAGGAAAATCACGCTAAATTTCACGTCGCGCGTGAAAAACAGCGTGAAATTTCAGGCTGATATCATAAGAATCAACCTGAACTTTGAATGATATACAACACTTCGAATAAATCAGCATAAGTATTTCTTATTTACATTGAAAACCCCTTTTAATCGTGATAATATTTTCAGGCGCGTACAAATGTCCGCCACAGGAAGTATAGTGGCGGCGCGAAAATTCACAGAAAGGCCTTAAACTTATGCATCAGGATAACCCCGAATATTTCCTCGTTGATAAAAGAGTTTTGCCTGAAGTCTTCATTAAGGTGATGGAGGTTAAGCAGCGGCTTAACACCGGAGAATCCACTTCGGTAAATGAAGCCGTAAGGAAGACCGGCCTTTCGAGAAGCGCTTATTACAAGTACAAGGATTCTGTGCTGCCGTTCTATGAGGCGGCAAGCGGCAAGAAGGTAACCTTGCTGCTCTCTGTCGAGAATTTCCAGGGAATCCTGTCTGAGATCATCAGGACGATAGCAGAATCACGCGCAAATATTCTGACCATCAATCAGAATATTCCGATCAACGGCCTTGCTGACATTTCGATCTCAATAGAGACCGTGTCAATGTACGGTACAGTTGACGATATAATCAATGATATCTCCAAGCTCGCGGGCGTGCGCAAATGCATGATCCTGAGCAGGGAATAATGAAAGGTAAGGAAAAGCAGAAATGGCAATCAATGTTGCAATAATGGGTTTCGGCACTGTAGGTTCAGGCGTAGCCGAAACGTTGGATATAAACAAGGATCTTATCACCAAGCGTGTCGGTGAAGAGATCAATTTAAAGTACATACTCGATATCAGGGATTTCCCTGAGAGCAGATTTGCAGGACTGGTAACTCACAACGCTGATGAGGTTTTCGACAGCGACATACTAATTGCTGTCGAGACGATAGGCGGAGCTAGGATCGCTTACGAATACACGAAGCGTGCCCTGTCCCTGGGTATCAGCGTCGTAACTTCAAATAAAGAGCTCGTATCCACGAAGGGTCCAGAACTCCTGAAGATCGCGGCCGAGAACAATTGCTGCTATCTTTTCGAGGCTGCAGTAGGCGGCGGCATCCCGATCATTAGACCGCTTTATAAATGCCTTGCAGCCAACAAGATCACAAGGATCGCAGGCATCGTCAATGGTACGACGAACTATATCCTCTCTCAGATGAAGGATGAGGGGATCGACTTTGATACTGCCCTCAAGCAGGCCAAGGATAACGGTTTTGCAGAAGCTGATCCTTCTGCAGACATCAACGGTATCGATGCGCAGAGAAAGATCTCTATCCTTTCGACGATCGCAAATGACGGCGATTACATCTCTCCTGACCAGATCTCAGCCGAAGGTATTTCGGCAATTACGACTGACGATATGGAATTTGCGGCTTCCATCGGCTGTGATGTTAAGCTCATTGCACTCTATGAATCAGGCGAAGATCTGCCGGTGGTTTATGTCGCGCCTTACCTGGTAGATAAGAGCAATCTGCTGTATAACGTCGGCGGCGTGTTCAATGCGGTCATGGTCGACGGCAACAGTTTAGGACAGGCAATGTTCTACGGTCAGGGAGCCGGTACTCTTCCCACGGCATCCGCCGTATGCGGTGATGTCATTGAGGCAGCTCTCGGCAATCCCGCTGAAGCAAGGGCATGGACTGAAAAGAGCGTTAATATCACGCCTTACGATGAGATCGCAGCTGATATCGTCATAAGAGCCGATGTTCCCGCTAAGGTCATTGATGCTGCTGAAGGATATGCATGCGAAGTGTTGTCTGATGAAGCAATCCTCGTAAAGTCCATAAAGCATAAGGACATCGATTCACTGGTCAGCAAGGCTGAAGCCAAGTCCTGGATGCACTATCTCAAATAAGCAAAAACGAAATAATAACTTCGGAGGAATAGTTAAATGAAGGTACTCGTAGTAGGCGGCGGCGGAAGAGAGCATGTTATCTGCTGGAAACTCAAGCAGGATCCCAGGGTAACGGATCTTTACTGCGCTCCCGGTAACGGCGGTATCGCTTCCATCGCTACATGTGTCAATATTAAGGCCACGGATATAGAAGGCATGGTCGAGTATGCGAAGAAAGAACAGTTTGATCTCGTCTTCGTTGCTCCCGACGATCCGCTCGCAATGGGCATGGTAGATAAGATGGAAGAAGCGGGCCTCAGGAGCTTCGGTCCCAAGGCTAATGCTGCGATCATCGAAGGCTCAAAGGCTTTTTCCAAGCAGCTCATGAAGAAATATTCGATCCCAACTGCAAAGTATGAGATCTTCGAAGATGAAAAGGCTGCTCTCGATTATCTTGAGACACAGCCTATGCCTATTGTTATCAAGTGCGACGGTCTTGCATTAGGAAAGGGTGTAATCATTGCCCAGAACCTCGATGAGGCTAAGCAGGCTGTAAAGGACATGATGGAAGATAAGAAGTTCGGCAGTGCCGGATCTACGATCGTCATCGAAGAATGCATGACAGGTCCCGAGCTCACAGTCCTTGCTTTTTCTGACGGCAACACCTGTGTCCCGATGGTATCTTCAAGAGACCACAAAAGAGCATATGACCACGATGAAGGTCTAAACACAGGCGGTATGGGCGCTGTTACACCCGGAGCCGACATGACGGATGAGCTTAAGGCACGCATTCAGAACGAGATAATCACGCCTACAGTCGAAGCGCTCAAGAAAGAGGGAAGACCGTTTAAGGGTGTCATATATTTCGGACTAATGCTTACACCTGAAGGCCCGAAGGTGGTAGAGTATAACGCTCGTTTCGGAGATCCTGAGGCTCAGGCTGTACTGCCCCTCCTCGAAAACAGTCTCCTCGATATAGTCGATGCTGTCATCGACGGCAAGCTCGACCAGGTCGACTTCAAGTGGAAGAATAAGTGTTCCTGCGTTGTTGTAATGGCTTCCGGCGGATATCCGCAGAGCTATGAAAAGGGCTATGAGATTACAGGTATTGATACCTGCGGCAAACTCGTGTTCCAGGCAGGCACCGCGCTTAAGGACGGTAAGCTTGTTACGAGCGGCGGACGCGTTCTCTGCGTATACGATGAGGCAGATACACTTGACGAGGCTATCGACGGCGCATACGAAGGCGTCGCGAAGATCTCCTTCAAGGACATGCATTTCCGTCACGATATCGGAAGGACACTCGGATAATAAATGAGGATCGGTATCTACGGAGGATCGTTCGATCCGGTTCACAACGGTCATATAGCAATGATAAGATCCGCTTTAAAAAGCGGATTTATCGATTGTGTGATCATAATCCCTTCGGTCCGCAATTCCTTTAAACTCTATGCCAACAAACTCCCGCCTCCGTACCGTCTTTACATGATGAAGGAGACGGTGGATGGTCTTGGACTAAAGAACTGCTATGTAAGTGATATCGAATACGATATTGAAGGTGTCAGCTATACTGCGGTCGTGCTTGCAAAGCTTACTTCAGATGAATACATCAGGGCTTTCCTTGCCGAGAACGGCGTTAAGCGCAAGAAAGCAGAAGAACACCATGAATTCTTCTGGATCATGGGTTCTGACACTTTAGGCACTTTCGAGACGTGGTATAAGCCGGGTGAGATCCTTAATTACGTGACTCTTCTTGCGGCAGTAAGGCCCGGTGATGATACAGACATTGATAAGGCCAAAGTTTCGATCGAAAAGAATCTCGGAGGCAGGGTAGAGATTTTCAGGCTTAACGGCGTTGAATGTTCATCTTCTGAGATAACAGACAGTGGTGATTTCTCGGAGGTTCCGGAACCTGCGGTTGAGTTTATAAAACGGCACGCTCTTTATACAGAAAACACAAGGCTTACGGGCGTTTCTGACGAAGCAAGGAAACAGTTTTTCGAATACTCTGTATGGATGCACCATTATCTTGGCGCTAAGAGGCTTCTTCATACGCTCAATGTTGGATATCTTTCTGCGCATCTTGCGGGTCTTTACGGCGCAGACAAGGATAAGGCCCTGATAGCAGGCGCTCTGCATGATTGTGCAAAGGAGCTTCCTCTTGATCAGCAGCTTGAGATGGCGAAAAGATATACTGGCGATCTGTTCACGGAAAAGAAGATAATCCATTCATCTGCCGGAGCGACTTTTGCAAAAGAGGAACTTGGAATCGATGACAGTGAGATCCTTGATGCGATCTGTTATCACACGACCGGAAGAGGCGGAATATCCGTTCTGGAGAAGATAGTCTATCTTGCCGATAAGATCGAGCCGGCAAGAAACTATATGGACCTGGCGCCTATCAGGGAAGCCGCAGAGAAGGACCTCGACAGTGCCGTGCGCATGACTGCCGTAGCCATAAAGGACAAATTCGTGTCGCAGGGAAGAGAGATCCATCCCGTTACGGCAAAGATGATGGAAGAGCTTGGAATATAGTACGCAAATATCTTCACTCTCGCTTTAAGGTATTTGTTTGTGTGATATACTAAAAACATTAGAAATCCAAAGGAGATACATGATGGACACAAAAGAATTAGCCGCTAAGATAACCGATATACTTGATTCCAAGAAGGGTATCGACATTGAGACGATAGATCTGACCGGGAAGACGGTTCTCGCAGATTATTTCGTTCTTGCAAGCGGTAATTCCACTACTCAGATCAAGTCTTTGGCAGATGAAGTCGAGTATGTTCTTAAGAAAGATTACAACATCGTTCCCGATCACATCGAAGGCCGTTCCGGAGATAAGTGGATCCTGTTGGATTACAAGGATGTTGTTGTTCATGTTATGGGCAGGGAAGAGCGCGAGAATTACAATATCGAAAAGTTCTGGGAGACCAAGCGCAGAGAAGGCGAAGCATAACGGGATAATTATTTAAAAGTAATGTTCAGGACCGGCAGGGATCATCCTTGTCGGTTTTGTCGTATTTTGTCGGAAAAAACCGACAAGGAGCGGTGATATGCTTTCTCTATGTTGAAGAAGAGCACGACCAGAAAAATCAAGAGCATGATCTATCCGTTGGCATTCATTCTGATCATTCTGCTGAGTGCCTTGTATAAACTTGTGTTCAGGGGTGACGGCTCGTTTTCGGTTCGTGCTTTTAAGAGCGGGAAGATTGCCTCGGTTACTGAGGTCTCTTCGTCTGAAAATGTTATGCCGCAGAATTCTTCGCCCGCTGATACTTATGTGCCGGAGCCTTCTGAGACCGTTCAGTTCATCAGCATTTACATCTGCGGGGAAGTTAAAAATCCGGGGATCTACGATGCTCCGAAAGGAGTAATGCTCAATGACATTATCGAAGACGCAGGCGGTCTTACCAAAGATGCCTCGGTAAACAACATTAATCTTGTTTACCAGATCACGAACAATATGTCGATCTATATTCCGTCACGGGAAGAGATATCACATGGCTTTACGGGCGGGGATATTATCCGTCAGGACGGTGTCTATGTCTGGGGCAGCTCTTCGGGAGGAACATCTGACACGGGAACCGGCACCATTATGGTCAATATCAACACTGCGTCGGAAGATGAACTGAAGAGCCTTCCGGGCATAGGCGACGTGACTGCCCGGGCAATCGTAGATTACAGGAAGGACACGCCTTTTGATTCGACTGAAGACATCAAGAATGTGACCGGTATCGGTGATGCGAAATATAACAGGATCAAGGATTACATCTGTGTCTGATCAGGTATAACCGTAAAGGCCTCTGACGCTTACTTCACCGCTTTTCAGATCTTCGACGGAACCGTCAGCGAATTCCACTTTCAGGGAGAAGTCATCATTGATCGAAATGGCAGTGCCTGTGCGTCCCTGACCGTTTTCGGCCATGCGCGGGTATGCCGTGATCATGCTTCCCGTTGTGATATTCAGATCACGGTACCGGTCAAGATAATAAGATGATCCCGGCCAGTCAGAGGCAAGCTTATCCATTGATCTTATTATCTCTGAAGCGAGTTTTGCCCGGATAAACTTCATGCCGCCGTTCTCGATAGAGATCGAAGTGGCGATTTCTGATATCTCTGGCGGAAATTCTGATTCATTGACGTTAACGCCGATGCCTATGATGCAGGTATCGATAAAGCCGCTCTCGCCCTCGACGGACACTTCCGTAAGGATCCCGCATATCTTTTTCCTGTTCATGAGAAGGTCATTGACCCATTTGATCTGCGTATCAAAGCCATAGGCGTTCTTGATCGCATCAGCTACAGCCACGGCGGTCCAGCTGGTAAGATCGGAAATCTTATCAAAGCCTGACTCCGGCTTAAACAGGTAAGACAGATAGACTCCTGCTCCGGACGGCGAGGCAAAGCTTCTTCCGCGCCTGCCTTTGCCGCCGGTCTGATGGTCGGCTATCACTACGGTGCCTGACACGGCACCCTCGGAGGCAAGGCTCTTCAGGACATTGTTTGTCGAGTCGACGGAATCAAAATATAAGAGGTTTTCAGCTCTTGTATCGGGAAGAAGGGCTGATATTGAGCCTTTTGAAAGAAGATCAGGGCTGTTTTTTAGGAGATAACCCTTGTTCGTGGAGGACGTTATCTCGTAGCCGTCCTCTCTGAGGGCTTTGACGGCAGTGTTGACGGCGGCACGTGAGACACCGAGCTTATGACTTATCGTCTCCCCGGAAATGTAATCGTTTTCTCTTAAAATAAGCTTCAGCACGTCGTCTTTAAGCATTTTCGGGCTGTTCTCCTTCTGTTTGCATAAAAATAACACTTTCGATTTCTCTTTTTTAAAAAATAATAACACTTTGATTTGATTGTGCGGTAAAATACTATTGGTAAGGTGCATAATTTAATAAACAAGGGTGACCATGGGTATCTATTCGACTATTCTGGCTTCAGTAATGATTCTCAGTATGCTTTCCACGTTCGCGCTCGTACTCTTTTCGAGACGGGGCTCGAACACTCTTGAGATACTCATTTCCGTTTGCGTCATGTTAAGCAATATCGGCTACTTTATCCTTTCATGCTCCAGGAATCTTCAGGAGGCCGTCCTTGCTAATTCATTATCCTATCTCGGTGGAGTATTCCTTCCGCTCCTCATCGTTTATGTGCTTATTGACTGTTCTGATTCGAAGATCCCGACATGGTTCTCGATCACCATTCTTCTTATCAATATAGTTATCTTCCTGTCGACAATGGTTACCGACAGATTGCCGTTCTTTTATTCATCAATAAAATTCATTCAGGGTGATCCGTCCCAGCTTATCAAAGAACCCGGTACGATATATTACATAAGGTATATCGTGTTGGCGGTTGAGGTAGGTCTGGCGGCGTTCTTTACCATCCTGACTTATCTCGGCAAGAGAAATGCTTCCTTCAGGATCATGATGATCTATGCCGGTTCGTTGTTAGGTGTTATGCTCGTATATCTTGCAAGGCGCATCTTCAATATGAAGTACGATCTTGTCCCGTTCTTCTATCTTGTCTGCACTTTGATCCTTGACTATGTTGTCGCCAGATCGACGATATATAATGTTACATTGAGCGTCCAGGAGAAGATAGATGAGCTGAGTACATACGGTTATCTTGTTTTCGACAGGAAGTTCAGATATGTGGGAAGTAACCCTGCCAGCGAAAAGTATTTCCCCGAGATAAAGAATGTAAGAATCGATTCGAAGATCATTGCAAAAGACTATGCAATGAAGCAGCTCCTCAAGTGGGTCATCAAGAATGCTACCGAATCTGCAGAGGCAAAGAAGACCCAGGGTAAGTTCAAGACAGAGATCACAATTAACGATAAGAGCCCGAGCGAAAGAAGATATCTGGAGTGCGAGATGAGCTTTATCCATTTCGGATGGGATAATCACGTTTCCGGTTACCTTGTCGAGCTCAATGATGTTACAGAGCAGCATAACATGATCGAGACCATGAGCTGGAAGGGTGAGTCTTTGAGGCGTGAAGCCGAGAAGCAGGCAAAGAGGGCAAAATCGATGCAGATGTCCACCATTCTCGGAATGGCAGCCATGATCGAGTCCCGTGACAACTCCACCGGAGGTCACATCAACAGAACGTCCGAGTGTGTTGCTCTCTTTGTTAACCGCCTGCGCCAATTGAAAGACGACTATAACATGAGTGAGAGCTATTGGGATGCCGTTATCAACGCAGCTCCTCTCCACGATCTGGGTAAGATCACAGTTGATGATGCTATCTTACGAAAGCCTACCGGTCTTACCGATGACGAATATAACCAGATGAAAGAGCATGCCGCCAATGGTGCGAAGATCATGGAGAAGGTCCTTGAAGACGTTGATGACAAGGAGTTCGTCAGTGTTGCTACCAACGTTGCCCATTATCATCATGAGAAATATAACGGTACGGGTTATCCGGACAGGTTAAGAGGCGAGAACATTCCTTTCGAGGCCAGGATAATGGCCCTTGCCGATGTATTTGATGCTCTTGCAAGCCGCAGATATTATAAGGAACCGATGTCTTATGACGAGGCGTTTGAGATCATAAGACAGGAGTTGGGACACCATTTCGATCCTCATCTCGGACGCATTTTCATATCGCTTAAGAGTGAGATCATTCTTCTTTACGAGTCATTCGAATCTACTGACTACGCAAGATAAGATCATTCTTCGGGTTTGTCGTTGATTATGTTCCTGACCCACTTATACTTCCGGTAATGTATGAAGACAGCCGGAAGTTTTATTATCTCATCCAGATTTAAAAGGAAGTAAACGACCATTACAGGCCAGTTCAGTACGAAAGCCGAAATGAAGCCGACAGGTACTATGAAGGCCCACATCGTCAGGGTATCGCAGATGAATCCGAACTTGGTATCACCTCCGGCAGAGAAGATGCCGCCGATAAGGGTGGAGTTGATCGATCTTCCGAGAATGTAATAGCTGCACATCAGGAGCATGATGAACAGGTAATGCTCGGCCTGCTCCGTAAGATTAGTGAAGTTGGTGATCAGAGGCGCAGATGCCGCAACGATCAGTCCGAGGATAATGCCTGAGATTATGGTGATCTTAAAGAGCTTGTCTCCATACGACTTGGCAATGTCAAGATTGCCTGCGCCGAGTTCGTTTCCGATGACGATCACGCTTCCGCTGGCTATTGCATAACAGAGACATGATGCAAGGTCTTTTACTATTGCGGCAATACCGTTTGCAGATGCCGCGTCAGTACCGAGGTGTCCCATAATTATTGTTATCATGGCAAAGCCGAAGCCCCAGAGCAGCTGGTTCAGGAGGAAGGGAAGAGAATACTTCGAGAACCTCTTCCTGAATTCTTTATCCACATGGAAAACATTGCTGATCCTGAGCCTGAATGAAGTCAGCTTGAGGTTGAAGAACAGGCAGAGGAGAAAGCCCGTGAGATTTGAGATAGTGGTGGCGAGAGCTGCTCCGGAGATTCCCATTTCCGGTGCTCCGAAAAGACCGAAGATGAATACCGCATTCAGAAATATATTGAGGAAAACGATAACGATGCTGGCTACCGTGCACTGCTTGACGAAACCAACGTTCTTAAGGAGCGTCTCGTAGATCATGGTGAGCGTCATGAAGACATATGAGAAGGAAGCAAACCTTAAGTAAGGTACGCCGCCTTCGATTAATTCAGGCACGTCAGTGAAAACGTTCATCGTAGCAGCCGGTGCGAACATTGCGCAGCTGAAGAATACGATCATGACGGGGAGTGAGAGTGCGAACATGTAGCCGAAGAGCTTCTCTATCGATTTGGTGTCGCCTTTACCCCAATACTGTGCGGCGAAAATACCTCCTCCGGCTGTGATAGCGTAGGTGAAAAGAGACATTACAAAAGGAACCTGTGTAGCAAGTGATACAGAGGTCATGGCTTCCTGCGAGAGGAAGAGCAGCATTATTGCATCCGATACCGGGACGAGCGCAAATACAAAGTACTGCAATGTCATCGGCAGTATCAGAGAGATAAGCTTTTTTCTGAATGTCGTATCTTTTACCTGTTCCATATTTATATAAATAACAAAATCATCCTATTTAACCGGCAGACAGGCATTTTACTCCGAAAGGATAATAAAATCAATTGTTCCGTTATGGTTATAACTTGCATAAGTGTTATGTATAAGTGATAATTTTCCGTAATCTTTGATTGTTTTATGCGTTGTTTTCGAAAAAGGGGATAAAGATCGTGCAGCAATTGACAGGACAGAAGAGAATTAAGCCGTGGATGGGGTTCGTTCTCTTCTTGGTCGTCGTCGTACTGGTCATATTTGTGTTAGATCCGGTTCAGGAAGCCTGGAAAGTAAAAGGTCTGATCGCGACAGAGGCTTCGTTTCTCGTTCTTGCGATAGCTTATGCGCTCCTGTTCAGGATACCTTTTAAGGAAATGTTTCCGGTCAGAAGGTTCTCTGCCCGTGACCTTTTCGGCTCAATGCTTCTTGTTACTGGAGGAACTCTTTTCGGACTTGTCAGCGTTGCTGCCACAGGCATAATCTTTCCCAAAGCGCTTGAAGGGAGCGATCTGCAGGCGATCCAAAACTATGTCAGCGGTGGTACAGGATATCCTTTATTGATGTTCGCAATGGCATTCATGCCTGCTGTCTGTGAGGAGGCATTACATCGGGGTGCGATCATTTCGAACTTCAGAACGATAAAGAAAGACTGGGTTATCGTTCTGATTATGGGACTGTTATTCGGGATCAATCATCTGTCCGTATTAAGATTTGTCAACACGGCGGTCATGGGTGCCTGCCTGACATATATTGTCGTAAAGAAGAACAACCTGATCCTTTCCTCGCTCATGCATTTCATGATCAATTTTACTTCAGCATCAATAAGTTACTTCAGTGGGGCGTCATCAATTCAGCTGACGGCTGAGAGGATGAGGGGTGCTTTGATCGTATATCTGTTTTTGGGACTTGTGGCACCGTTTTTCATCGTCATAGGACTTATGCTCCTGAATCCTCAGGCTCATAAGAATATTAGATTTGTTTTTGCGGGAATCATAACGGCGGTCATGCTAATAAGCGCATTTGCTTTGATGTTCACTAATCCGGCGGCCAAAGTGATCGCTCAGACGAACATCAGCTATACGGTCGAATCAGAGAACATTGATTCACCGCCTGTAAGTTTTACTGTCGGGACTGAGGGTGAATATACAGTAGATGTAGTCATCATGAATGCTTCGGGCAGCTATTCCGTGAGGATAGAGAATGCTCAGGGAGATACCGTAGCAGGCGGATTAATTACTTCAAGTGCCTTTAAGGTTTATAACAGACAGATCGGGCTTGAACCCGGAGAATACAGGATCTATGTTGTGAACGGCATCGGAACAAAAGGCGAGAAACCGGTAATAAACGTGCAGGTTACATCGAACTGATCAGAGTTTGTTCTTTATTCGCAGACACGCTTCCGTATGCATTATCCAATGCCTGGAAAAAGGCATCTGAATAAGACCTTTTATGTCTTTTCCGCACCAGTAATCTATAAGCCATATAGCGCTCTCATCGCTGCTTACGACACCTGCTTTTGAGAGGCGTTCTTTTCGATCTTCCGTGATCTTGTTCTTCAGATCAGCGTAGGGAAGAGCTTTGAGCATTGATTCCGTAACTGCCTTAACATCGCTTATGTATGAATAAAGTTCATCAATGTCGAGCTGCTTCGTGAAATCGGATATCTGTTCCTTAACTAGTTCGTTTCCCGTGGTAATTATCGGCGAATGTGTCCGCTTCTGATAATCCTTTGCGAAAAAGATTTCTTCATCACCTTGTATTAGTTCGTGAGCGACGATGTCTTCTATCCTGAAGATGTGCCAGAGCGAGTATGCAATATTTTTGCTGTGGTAACCGTCCGCGTTTATATATGGGAGAGCATCGAAATCATCACGAGTCAGATCATTTCTAAATGAATTGACGGTCGTCATTATCTGATCACGAAGCTCAATGAGAGTATCGATACCATCGCTGTAAGAGTCTTTCTTCTTGATCTGAGTCTGGAGAGTCTTGTTAAGTTCTGACCATTCTTTATTCATGATGACACCTCCGCCTTTCCGAATATGATAGCAAGAGTTGTTGGTGCCAACAAGCGGTGATTTTGCTGCGGCTTTTGGGGACGGATACCGACTAAAATGCGATTTTTAGTATTTTAGTCGGTAAGGGGGAGGGGGTATATAGGCTGTTTTTCAGGCTGTAAGTGGGGTTGCGCCATTGAAAACGAAGGCTTTTTCGCGATAAAAGCCATTAGCAAGGCTTATTTTTCGCGGACCAGGGAATATATTCTCGAAAACATACCGACTGTTATGAAATGACCTTTTGTCAAGTAACAGTTTACCATTTATCTCATATCAATTCCTTTCTGCTTTTCTAACAACATTGGGAAAGAGCCAATATAACAG
>JAEEGG010000440.1_pt1 | contig 142112 bp, 110 predicted proteins | sample 9134161 | NCBI WGS metagenome assembly JAEEGG01 (sample SAMN16246543, study PRJNA631951) | gut metagenome | biome: gut microbiome; feature: rumen; material: CR-attached | host: Bos | place: Iran: Karaj | collected 2018-10
CACATGCTAGGTAAGGTGAGCGATACGGTAGGAAAATAAAGCAACCTGACTCTCCGGAGAGCCGGTGTCCTTATTGGACTTCCCGTACTTCGCGAAAATCTCCTGCTTTTTCTCTGGCTGTAAATATTCTGCCATTTCAGCTTGGATTTTGTTGTTAATGAATCGTTTCACGGCCCCTTGGCCGCGGCCTTTCTTCAAAAAGCCTGCAAATGTACGCATTTATTTTCTGGAAAACAAATCTTTTTCCCCGGGTACGGTATTTGCGCAAGAATGACTACATTTGTGTATTATACGATTGTAAACGTATTCGACAATGAAGACATGGTGGACCGGCGCCCTCGCATGCCTGGCCATGCTGGGAGCCACAACAATGCTGAAATCTGAAATGATCCTGGAAAAGAGCGACGCGGAAGGGCATGTCCTGACCCGCCAGTGGCAGGCTTTCCACAAAGCCGCCAACGCAGACCGGCCGCAGGAAATGACCCGGCTCCTCGAAGATATCCTCGACAAGGCGAAACGCAAGCACCTCAGCAAGGACTTCTATGATGCCGGCCGGGAATGGGTGTATGCCGTCCAGCGCCGGAACTGGAAAGAGCGCGATGACGCCCTGGCCAAGTGGGCGAAGGAGGTGGCCGCCTTCGACGAGCCCGTCGTGACCCTCGCCTGGATGGACGAATTCCAGCGGGCGGGGTCGAACACGCGCTACGAATATGCCCGGGACAACGCCAACCGCCTGAAGGCCGCCCGCCACGCGGAGTTTTACGACGACCTGTCCTGGATGGACGGCAACCTGTCCCGCTTCCTGAAGGACGACGAGGAGTATGTTCTCTGGAAAATCCTGGAGGACAGGTACTTCGACGGGAAGAACCCCGGGAAGGATGTGGTATTTGCCGCCCTCGCCGACCGCGAAGCCTTTCAATATCCGGCCGGGGCCTACCTGAAATTCGTCGCCGCCGACCGACTCCGCAACGACGACCGGAAACAGGCCATGGAAGACATCGTGAAGGCCTATCCCGAGAAGGCGGTGTCGATGTACGCGAAACAGGCCCTCATGAGTCAGGAATTCTCCCGGCTCCGGAAGGAAAAGGCGCCCGAATCGGCCTTCAAGGATCTCCGCGCGGAGTGCGAGGCCGTCGAGAAAGCGCGGAAGGCGTTCCGCGGGGACGAGAAGGTCATCGCGGCCCCTTGCACCGGCGTCCGGGACATCCTGGACGACCTGACGGGGAAGGAGCTGGAGCTCACGTCCAAGGACCGCCGGATCCATGTGATATTCAAGAACCTGCAGAAAGCCAATGTCCAGTTCTACAGCTACCGGGAAGACGACGCGGACAAGCTCCTCTGGACCCGTGAGGTCCTCAACGGGAAGAACCGCTTCTACCTGACCGACACCACCACGTTCACGCTTCCCCCCATGGACGACGGGGAATACATCCTCAAGTCGACCTGGGCGAAGAACTGCACGGCACGGCACCGCTTCACCCAGTTCCGCCTTTCGCTCGCCACCCGGACGCAGGCGGACGGGCTCGCCGCCTATGCCGCGGACTACGCCACCGGGGAACCGGTCACGGAGGCCGATGTCATCCTCCTCAAGGGAGGAAAGGAAATGTTCCGGGAAAGAATTGCATTCCAGGGTTTTACTCTCCTTCCCGAGCGTTTCAAGACCGAGATTGACAAGAACGGAAGCCGGGAGATCCAGTGCGAATACACCGACAGGGAGGGGTTCGTCCGCCGCAGCCAGCCCGTCAGCATCTGGAGCACTTCCCCGTCCAAGGCCGCCAATGCGTCCGTCAACGGATTCCGCTGCAATATCTACAAGGACCGCGGTGCCTACAACCCGGGCAACACCCTGCAATTCAAGGCGGTCGTGTACCAGGGCAACCTGCTCGACGACAACCGGACCGCCCCGAAGGGCATGAAACTGACCGCCAAACTGCTGGATTCCGAGTCCCATGAGATCGCCGAACAGGCGCTCGAGACCGGGGAATCCGGCTCTGCGGCCGGTTCCTTCCTCATCCCCACCGGCCTGCGGAACGGCCACTTCTCCCTGCAGATCTTCCGGGCAGGGGCCGATTCCCCGCTGACGACCGACAGCTTCCGGGTGGATGAATTCGTCCTCCCGACCTTCGACCTGCGCTTCGACGACCGCGAGGGCCTCTATTTCGAAGGGGATTCCGTCCCGGTGAGCGGCACGGTGAAGAGTTTTTCCGGGCACAGCCTTTCCGGCGCCCGCCTCATCCTGGAGGTCAACCGCTGGGGCAACCAGATCGTCCATGACGAGATCGTCCCCATCGCGGAGGACGGGACCTTCAAGACCGCCTTCACAGCCAAGAGCAGCGGCTATTTCAGCATTGTCGCCAAGGTGACGGACGGAACGGGCGAGACCCTGGAATTCAGCGACTTCGTCTATGTCATCAACGGCGTTTCGCTCTTCCTCCAGGCCGAGAATACCGCCAGCGGAGAAGTCACGCTCCGGGAAAGCGGGAACGGGTCCGGCCGTTCGAAACGCGTGTACGGCCCTTCCGCCACCATTATCAAGAGTCCCGATGCAACATACAACTTCCTGGTGAGGAACACGGACGGGCAGCTTGTCCCGGGCGTGGAAGTCCATTACACCCTGAAGGATGAGAAGGAGCGCGTCCTGGAGGAAGGAACCGTCCTGTCCGGGGAGAAAAAGGTCTTCTCCCTGCCCGCATCCGGCCTGTATACCCTCAAGGCGAACGTCCGGATGACGACCCCGAAAGGCAAGGAAATCAAAACCGAGAACGAGGTGCGCTTCCTGCGCGTCCTCCCGGGCGACACCACCCTGGACGCCCCGGTCTGGAAATTCTTCCAGGTCAAGGCGGACGACGTGGCCGACGGGGAGACCTTCGGCCTCCGTTTCGGCGCGGCCGACGGCCCGGTCTGGGCGGTAGTCACCCTGTATCAGGACGGCGGGAAAGTCCTGGATATGAAGACCGTACATTTGGAAGGAACACGCGGGAAGGCCGGGTCGCTGACCGACCTGGACTACACCTGGCAGGCCGGCTGGCCCGAAGCCGTCCGGATGAACGTCTTCTACTTCCGCGACGGGGTGAGCATCTCCTATGACCATGAGTTCCGTCACCGCTCGGAGCGGCTTACCCTGCCGCTCGCCTTCAGCGCCCTGACCGACAAGGCCTTCCCGGGGACGGAATACACCGTCACGCTGCAGGCGCAGCCGGGCGTGGAAGCGGTTGCGGCCGTCTGGGACAAGAGCCTCGACGCCATCGCCGCCAACGACTGGCCGGTCATCCGGCTGCGGAGCTACCATGCCGCGAGCCTGGACTACCGCAATACCTGCGGTACGGTCGGCGGCTTTGAGGACTGGGGGCCCGTCATGTATGATGCCATTGCGGTCGGAAGCGCCCCGCGGATGCTCACCAAGGGGGCGAGGACCCGCACGGACATGCAGATGAATGTCGCGATGGCACCGATGGAAATGGCCCGGGTCGAACGGGAAGAGGAGGCCATCCCCTTCCAGCTGGTAGAAGAAAAGCCGGCGTTCGATGCCGGGGCGGAGGATGTCGCCGTCCGGGAGAAGTTCGAGGAGGCGCTGACCTTCCAGCCGTTCCTGCGGAGCGGAGAAGACGGCACCATCTCCTTCACCTTCCGGACCTCCGACAAGCTTTCAACCTACTATGTCGCCGTTTATGCCCATGACAAGGATGTCAGGAATGCCTATGCACGGGGCGAGATGGTCGTGTCTGTGCCCGTGAAGGTGTCTGTAAGTGCGCCGCGTTACCTGTATGAGGGTGACCTGCTCCAGCTGGCCGCGAATGTCTCCAGCAACGCTGAAGAGCCGGTTTCCGGGACGCTCTTCCTCTATGTATATGACAATGCGGATCGCGCCGGCAAGCCCGTTTCCACCCAGCGGATTCCGGTCAAGGTGCCCGCCGGCGGCAGCCTGGCGAAGACATTCGCCGTGCGCCTACCGGCCTCCGACACCGTCGGCCTGAAGACCGTCTTCGTGGCCAAGGATTTCTCCGACGCCGTATTCGAGGTCGTGCCCGTCCTGCCGCGCACCCAGACGCTGACCGAGGCCCATTCGGCCGTCCTCCGCGACGGCATGGACGAGAATGCCCTCCTGCGCGAGCTCCGGAGCCGCTTTGTCAATGTCCCCGCCAAGAAGGCGGAGTCCTCGGTCATCACCGTGCTCGACATGGTCCGCGACGCGATTCCCGACCACGTGGAGCCGGATGGCAACGACGTCATTTCGCTGAGCGAGGCGTACTACACGCGCCTGCTCGCCGCACGGCTGAAAGAGCGGTATCCCTCCGCCGAACTGCCCGGATCCTCGCCCGAGCCGCTGCTCGAGCAGATCCTCGCCTGCCGCAACGGCGACGGCGGTTTCGGCTGGTTCGAAGGCATGCGCTCCTCGGCGGTCGTCACGGCCGTCCTGCTCGACCGCTTCGCCAAGCTCGCGGAGCGCGGATTCGATGTCCCCGACCTGACATCTTCCGTCAAGTGGCTGGACAACAAGCAGTTCGGAAATGAACTCCCCTACTGGTGCGGCTGGGTTTCCGATGCGCAGTACATGCACATCCGTGCCCGCTACGCCTCCATCCCCTTCGACGTGAAGCAGACCGGCGACAAGAAGACGTTCAACAAGCGCATGTCGGATTTCAAGGAGTATGCACAGGATTACCTGGTACCGTCCGAGAAGGAGGGCCGCGGTCTCACGGGCCAGATCCTCGCCAAGAGCCGGCGCATCGCGACGCTCCGGAGCCTGCTCGCCTCGGATGAGGGCAGGGCCCTGGCCAAGGCCTGGGGCATCCGCTTCGGCACCGAGAGCAAGCTCCGCGCTTCCATGGATGCCGACTTCGCCTCCCTCGTGGAATACGCGGTCGAGCACCGCGACGGCGGCTGGTATTACCCCAACGCCGTGATGCCGTTCCGCGGCCTCCTCGAGAGCGAGGCCTATGCCCATGCGCTGCTGACCGACCTGCTGAGCGCGTATGCGGGCGAGGCGGATGCGACCGGTGCTTCCGGCGCGGCCGGCGTCCGGGCCCAGGCCGGCACGATCGCCAACGGCCTCCGTATCTGGCTCATGCTCCAGAAGGAGACCCAGAAATGGGACGAGGACGCGGCCTATGTCGATGCCGTCACCTCCATCCTGGACGGCCCCGACAGCGTCCTGGCGACGAAAGTGCTGGCCCTGAGCGCCACCTACAGCAAACCGTTCGAGCAGATCAAGGCCGCCGGCAACGGCTTCACCATCGACCGCCGGTTCTACCGCGAAAAGAAAGTCGAACGGAGCCCCGAGGACCGCACGTCCGATGAGACCTGGACCACCGCCGAGCTGGAAGAAATCCGCCCCGGCACCCCGCTTTCCGTCGGTGACAAGATCGTCGTGAAATATGCCGTCTGGAACCAGGAGAACCGCAGTTTCGTGCGCCTGACCGCGCCGCGCGAGGCCTCCCTGGTGCCCGTGCAGCAGCTCTCCGGCCATTGCGGCTGGTACTTCCGCCCCCTCAACATCCCCGGCCTCGGCTGGTCCGTCACGCCCCAGGGCTACCGCAACGTCAAAGCCGACCGGACGGAATACTACTACGACAGCTTCCCCGAGGAAAAGACCGACATCACGGAGGCCTTCTACGTGACCCGCGCCGGCACCTTCACCGCCCCCGTCGTCACCATCGAATCGCTCTACGCCCCGCACTACCGCGCCAACGACGCCTTCCCCGGCGCCCTTACGGTGCGGTAGCGCCGCGGCGCCAGGGTGCGTCTATCGAAAAAGTCCTGCACGTTTCTGGCCCACCGGGGCGCATTTCGTGCAGGACTTTTTGGCTTGCCGCCGGGGGCGCCTACCGGTCGAAGTTGCGGGAGGCGAAGGGGAAGGAGGTGCGGAGGGCCGTGTGCCAGTATTCCCAATTATGGACACCGTTGCGGACGCGGAGCTCGCTCTTGATGCCTCTCGCGCGCATCTTCAGGTGGATTTCCGTGGACAGGGCGAGGAGGAAATCATCGTCGCCGCAATCGAAGAACCACTTGACCGTCTTGAGCTCGTCGATGGTCCCGGGCTTGGCGTTGTCGATGAAATCGAGGGCGGAATGCGCCCGGACGGACTCGCTGACGATCCGGAGCTTGTCCATCGGCGCGTCGGGATCCAGCTCGCGCTGGTCCAGCCAGGCGCTCATCGCGTAGCAGCTCGAGAACATGAACGGATGGCGCTGGCAATAGACGGTGCTGCCGCCGCCACCCATGGAAAGGCCCATGACGGCCCGGCGGCCCTTGCTGCCTCCGCAGCGGTATTTCTTCTCCGCGCCGGGGATGAGCTCATTGAAGAAGAAGTCCTCATAGGGGCAGTCCGGCATGTTGAAATAGCCGTTCTGGACGTTCCGGACGTCGTTATCGCCCGCGCAGGGCATGATGACCACCATCTCCGCGGCCTCGCCCGTGCCGATGAGTTCGTCCAGCACCGTCCGCATCTGCCCGCGCATCTCCCAGTCCTCATTGTTCCCAGAAAGACCGTGAAGCAGGTAGACGACCGGGTAGGTCTTCCCCGCGGCCTCGAACCCGTCCGGCAGATAGACATTATACTTGACCGCGCGCCCGAGCACGACACTCTGCAGGCTGTCCCGGACAATTTGGCTTTTCGCCATCACCGGCACCGCCGCGAGCAGCGCCAGCGCGAGAAGAATCAAACGCTTTTTCATATACTGAACGATTATACCACCGGCAAAGATAGGTTTTTTCTTGCAGATTCAAGAATTATCCCTACCTTTGCAGTCCTTCCCGCGCCGGAGGCGGGAATCCAGACCGGAAGATTAGCTCAGTTGGTTCAGAGCACCTGCCTTACAAGCAGGGGGTCGACGGTTCGAATCCGCCATCTTCCACGCTTCCAACCAGGCACTTGCAGCAATGCGGGTGCCTGGTTTGTTATCTGGGGGCCTCAGATTCCACCCCCCCCGCCTCTCGTTGTGCCAGATGTGTTCTTCCAGTCGTTATCTGGTACGCGAATCCGGTCCTCACGCCACTCCGGTGTACCAGATAACAAGGTTTTCCGCACATCTGGTACACAAAACGGTTGGCCGGAACGCTTACGGGCGCAATTTCTCCCCAAACGGCCACCACAGATGTCCTTCGGGACATCCGGGGCAGCAAAAAGCCGCCAGAATGGCACCACGGATGTCCTCCCTGCGGCCTTGCTGCCTTGTTCCCCAAACGGAACGACAGTGGCCGTGGCGGATAAGCACCTTGTTATCAGCTGTTTCCCAAAAAGAGCCCCCTGAAAAGGGTGGAGCGATCAGGCTTTATCATTTGATTTGCAGGTGTTTACCTGCCACGGCTTAAATGGAGGAAGCGGAAGACGGAGGGTGGCGGCGGATATTAAGGGGAACGGTTACAGAGGAGCCCGGGGAAAGGGGTGTTCCGCCAGGACGGCCGGCGTGTGTTTGAGCGCGGGGCAACGAAGCGACCCGCGCGAGTTAGCCGGACGAACCCCTTTCCCCGACCGCGACCGCCGTTCCCCGCCATGGAGCCGCCACCCTCTGTCTGCCGCACACCGTCAGCCAGGTCAAGGGCAATGTCCGGGACGCCGACATCGAACATGTCTCCCTGGAGTTCCACCACAACACCGTCCTCTTCACCTGGACGCGCACCAAGGCCTTTGAAGACATGGGCCAGGGCTTCCGCTTCATGAACGGCATCCGCACCATCGACGTCCACCACAACATCTTCGGCTGCAACAGCAACTGCGGCGTCGAGCGCGTGTTCTACGAGTCCAACAAGGAAATGGAGAAGCTCAAGGTCAGCAACCTGTACGACAACTACTACTTCGCCAACCGCAGGGACCTCGAAATCGCCGCGCCCGGCGCAGCGACCATCTCCGTCCCCGCCGCGCGGATTGAGGAAGCCGAGCAGATCGGGCCCAAGTATGAGCGGAACATGGAACTGCCCGCCGGCAACGACGCCTTCATCCAGGCGATCGACCAGCCGTACCTGGAAGGCTTCATGACCCTCAAGATCATCCAGTCGCAGAGCTACGACGCCAATTCCGCCGCCAACCAGGTCAACCGCCTCTTCGGCCTGAACCAGCAGGGCACCGAAATCGTCCGCCCGAGCATGTACTGCAACAAGTACCCGTGGGAAAAGGCCAAGGACCTCTTCGGCAAGGTGGCCGGCTACGGCGCCCAGATCCCGCAATAAACGCCGCGCGGCCATCGCCGCGGCACGCCGCAAAAAAGGGTCCTTCTCCCGCGCGGGGAAGGACCCTTCATTCTGCATGGCAGCTCTATTCCGTTCCCGGGACCGGCTTCACGGCCGTGTCGATCTGATGGCGGTACACGACGTATTTCTGGAAGAGGAATTCGGTCGTGACATTGAGCAGCATATTGATGGCCAGCGGGATGTACTCGTTCCAGCCGAGTTCGGTCAGGAAATGCTCGAGCAGGGTCGTCAGCGGGGTGAACACCGCATAATATAATGCGACGAGCAGCATCGCCCGCGGGACATTCGCCGCGCTGCGGAAGGTGAACTTCCGGTTCAGCGTGAAATTCCACAGGACCGACAGGACGAGCGCCAGCAGGTAGCAGAGCCAGTAAGGCCAGTGGAGCACCTCGTCGAAGAGGACGAAACTGACCACCTGGATCAGGCCGGCACTCGCGGAGAACAGGACGAATTTGAAGAAACGCCAGGTTTCGTTCATAGAGGGAAGGTCTTGATATGCAGCAGTTCCATACCGGTCCTTTTCCAATTATTCCGCATACACGGGCCGGATCGGGAGGCCGCTGGAGCGCATCTGGAGCACGTTGGCGGTCAAGCGCCCCGAATCGAACGCCAGGTAATAGACGGATGCGTCGGTATAGGTGCTCGACGACCAGTAAGCGCCATCCTTTCCCCGGGCCGTACCGCTGCCATAGCCAGCGGCCGGGAAGAAAAGGGAATAGCCGGTCTTCTTCTGGGTGATACGGAGGCCGCAGACGACGTTCCCGTCGGCGTCGCGGATCTCTTTGCCCCTGGCATCCTTATACGTGACCATCTCCTCCAGCTGGTATTTGTCCGAATCGGAGGCCAGGGCCAGGAGGGCCTCGAATTCTTCATGCGTGGGCAGGCGCCACCGTCCGCCCAGCTTGACGGTGGCCGCGTCGCGGTCGGCGGGCAGGACCTTCGGACGGTCCTTGTATGAGTAATTGGACTCGTCATAGACGCCTTTCGTGTTCAACTCGCCCCAGGCGTAATAATCGCCGTAATCACATTCCCGCGACGCGCCCAGATTGAAGTTCGCCCACAGGACCCGGCGGTTGTCCATGACCAGGCCGATGTCGACCGCCTCGGGCAGGGGCGTCATGCCGTCCACGCCGTACTTGACCGGTGTTGTATTGTCATCCTTGTGGCAAGAGAGTGCCGCCAGGGAGAGAAAGGCCGCAGCCAGCAAAAGGGAAAAAAAACCTTTCATATGCTTGGTTACGCTCTAGAAACGGAGGGACAGGGTCAGGCCGGGGGCAGGCTGGTATCCCGACGGGGTCTGCGCCAGTTCCAGGGAAGGCATCAGGGAGAAATCCATCGAATACCCGTTGCGCAGGTCCTGGTAGTACATGTTCTTGACCTTGGCCACCCGGACGGCATCGACGCAGGACCAGATGGAAAGGGCCAGGTCGACGAGGGTGACGATGGAACGGATACTGCTGAGGGACTGGGCCTTCGCCGGATCGGTGTAGACAATGCCGTTTTCCGTGAGGATGACATTGCCGTTGCTGTCCATTTTTATGAGCGAGTACAGTTTCGTACCCAAAGCCAGATTGGTCCCCACCAGGGCCAGATTCGGGAGAAGGAAGGCCAGTCCCCGGCCGGTTTCACCGCAGCAGAGCTCGCCGAGACCGGGAATGAGGAACGAGCCGAAACCGGCCCAGCCCGGGGAATAGCGGGTGCCGTAGGCCTTGAGATAATCCCGCGGGTTGTAGATCTGCTTGAGCTCGGCGTAGGACATGCCCGGGACGATCGGCGTATCCGAGTAGCGGGGGTTGCAGGGGACCGTCCCCATGAAGGCGGCCGGATGGCCGGAAGGGGCGGCGTTCGCGAAGGTCTCCGTATTCCCGTTTTCGTACTGGATCATCAGGACGTTCGCCTTGGGAATGGCATAGACGGGGCCGTCCGGGTTGTCATACGGCTTGTAGCGGATTTCGGACACGCCGATCTCCTCGACGACGGCGGGAATGGTGTTGCCGTTCTTCAAGGTAATGATATCCTGGGCGGAAAGCGCCGACGAGAAAAGCGTCAGGGCGAAAAGGAGGGTCAGTAAACGTTTCATGGTCTTCGTGTTATTGTTTTACAAAAATACGCGATTCTTCGTAATAATACACGCAAAACGGTGATTTTTTGTAAATTTGCGGAAAAGCACCGCAGCATGAAAAGAAGGGAGTTCATCCATCTGGGCGCAGGCGCGCTCGTCGCCGCGCAACTGGGCGGCATCACCGCCCTCGCCGCGGACGTTCCGGAAGCGGTCCCGCGGCAGCCTTCGGACACCCCGGAAACGGCGTCCGCCGGCCCGCTCTCCCTGCGTTTCCTCGGTACCGGCGCGGCCGACTGGAACGGCCGGGACAGCCGCGGCGAACTCCGGCGGCTCTCGAGCGTCCTGCTTGAAGGGCGGATCCTCATCGATTTCACCCCGACGGCGGAGGACATGCTCCCGGAAGGCTGTCGCCCGGAGGCCATCTTCTACACCCATTCCCACCGGGACCACTACAAACCCGCCGCGGCGCTGCGGCTCGGCATCCCGACCGTTTATCTCGGCGCCACCTGGGCGGACCGGGCGCGGAAGGATTTCGCCGACGCCGCCGCGGAAAGCGGCCTCCCGCTGCCGGAGATCATTCCCCTCGAGGTGGGTGACAGCATCCGCCGCGCCGGACTGACACTGACCGCCCTGCCGGCCAACCATGCCACCGGCGACCTCCATGAACAGACGCTTATCTACCTGATAGAGAAGGGCCCCGTGCGCGTCCTCTATGCCACCGACACCGGCGGAATCCCCGCCGTCGCCGCGCGCCTCGCCGGGATTGACGCCCACCAGCGTGACGGCCGTCCCATCTCCGGCCTCATCATGGAAGCGACCATGGGAATGGACCACGACGAAGATTTCCGCCTCTTCACCCACTCCAGCGTCGGCACCGTCCTCCGCACCGTGCATATGCTCACGAAGACGGGCCGCTACCTTCCGCCGGAGGGCCAGCCCGTCTATCTGACCCACATGGCCCGCACCCTCCACGGCACCCAGGCCGAACTGGATGCGACCCTCCCCTCCCCGCTCCGCGCCGCCTATGACGGCCTGGACGTCCTGTTCCGCACAACACCTTAATATTTATAGCATTATGTCCATCATTTACATCATCGGCGTCGTCCTCTCCATCATCGCCGTCCTTGACATTATCAAGAAGCCCATCAGCCTTGTCGGCAAAATCATCACCGCCGCCATCGTCCTGCTGACCAGTTGGATCGGCCTGATCGTCTACTTCCTCTACGCCAAGAACCACCTCACCGAGTGGTTCAAGTAGGGCGCCTCACAACCGGCTTCCGGAAAAGGAAAACGGGCTGACTCGAAATGAGTCAGCCCGTTTCCGGTAGGGACGATCGGGGTCGAACCGATGACCTCATCAATGTGACTGATGCGCTCTAAACCAACTGAGCTACGCCCCTGGATTTGAGGTGGACTGCAAAGGTAGGTATTTTTTTATTCCCCTGCAAATTCCACCCCGCAATTTTTTCAGCATCTATTCCTTCCGGGCGTCGTCGGGGATGATGACCCGGTAGAGGAGGTTCTTCTTGTTGGTCAGTTTGAGGTCGCGGATCCAGAGATTCGCCATCCGGAGTTGGTAATAGGAGGTGCCGTGTTCGATGGCGAAATCCGCCCAGCTTTCCACCGGGCCGGAGACGGTAACGATCTCGCGGACAGGGATTTCCGGATAGCGCTCCTTTACGGCGCTTTCAAAGCCGAAAGAGGCGGGATTCATGAAGAAGCGCTTCGCGGCCAGGATGCGGAAGATGTAGCGGGAGGTTTCTTCCGGCATCCAGAGGTCGAGGGCCGACTGCTGCTTCTGCTCCGCACGGCGCCTGGAAATGCCGCCCTGGCCGGCATTGTAGCTGGCCGCGACCGTCAGCCAGTCGCCGTATCTCGCATAGGCGTTCTTCAGGTATCGGCAGGCCGCCTCGGTCTCCTTCTCGATGTGGTAACGCTCGTCCACTTCGCCGTTTACCTCCAGGCCGAGTTCCTGGGCAGTGCCCTTCATGAACTGCCACAGGCCGGCCGCGCCGGCGGTCGAAAGCGCCTTCGGATCGAGGTTGCTCTCGATGGCCATCAGGTATTTCAGGTCCTCCGGGATGCCGTTCCGCTTCAGGATCGGGACCACCAGCGAGAAGATCCGCTTGGAACGGCGGAGCATCAGCACGGAATTGGAGTGCATGTAGGTGAAGGCGATCAATTCCCGGTCCATCCGTTCATAGAGGTCGTGCCGGTCGAAGCGGATGGTATCGCCCGCGAAGACAACGTATTTCGGGACGGCGGGAGCCTGCTTGTGCAGGGTTTCCTGGTAAAACGCGGGCTGGGCGGAAAGCAGGCCGGCCGGTAAGAGGACGGCCGCGAGAAGGACGAGGATCTTTTTCATGCTGCAAAGATGCGGCATCCTCCGAAAAAAAACAAATCTTTGCCGCTTTGGCGGGAATTCCGTACATTTGTCCCGCAATGCAAGAAAAGATGGAAGAGAAGAAAAGCAAGGCCGGGAAGATCCTGGCCATCCTCGTTGCCGCAGCCGCCGTCATCGCCCTCGTCGCCGTCCTCGCACGGCCGTCGGAGCGGAAAGGGAGCCCTCTGTTCGAGAAGGAGGCGCAAGTGATTGAAAACGAGACCTGTGGCTTCACCTTTACCCTCCCTGCCGGCTACACCCGCTATGTCCTCCGGGACGCCGACAGCACGGGACGTTCCATCGCTACGTATTACGCGCTCGGACGCGACAACGACATCTCCATCCAGTGCTATCCCGTCTTCTTCAACGACAGCACGGACGTCGACAACTCGGACCTTGAATTCTTCAAGGGACTTGACGACCTGTATTACCGCGGCGCCCGCTGGGTGGAGCCGGCGGTCTTCGACCTCGGCTCGGTCAAGGCCGTCCGCTGCATCGGCCCGCATCCCTCCCTGGAGAACGGGGTCAATGTCAGCTACGACATCCGGAACGGGAAGTCGCTGATTTCCCTCAATGTCATTTACTATACGGACAAGCCCGCCCGCCGTCCCGACTGGGACAAGGTCCGGCAGGCCAACGCCCTCGCCGGCGGCATCGTACTGCACTGACGGCAAGGCGCTTCCGCGGAAAACCCCATCCCAGTCATAAAGAAGGGGCCGGCTCATTTCTGAGTCGGCCCCTCCTTTGCGCGGAAGGTAAGGGATTCGAACCCCTGAGCCCTTTCGGACTAACAGTTTTCAAGACTGCCGCCATCGACCACTCGGCCAACCTTCCAGGAAAACAGACAGGTTCCGGCGGAACCCGGATGCAAAGGTAGCGTTTTTTGGAAATCCTTGCAAATCAGAACAGCCACAGCAGCCCGAAATCCAGCGAGGCGGCCCAGGGGATGGATTTGTCGCTGTGGCGGTCGATCCTGTCGGCGTCGGAATGCTCAGCGGACCAGAGGTGGTAATTGTCCGTCAGGTTGTAATGGACCGCCGGGGCCAGGCGGAGATTGAAGCGCCAGATGCGGTACGACAAGGCGATGCCGGCATCGACGGACAGGGTGAATGGCCGGTCCAGCCGGACCCCTTCCTCGACGTAACCGCCACGGAACTCGTGCCGATAAATGTTGCTTTTGCCGAAAACATAGCCCGGCGTCACGCCGGCATACACTTCGAAGCGGCTGAAGAGGTTGAGCAGGAACGCCCCGAGCACCGTACCGGCGGACGGGGTATCATGAAAGCCATAAGGAGACAGGCCGGCGACCCCGCCGGCAAGCCGCTCCGGCTCCGTCCTGAGACGGGAGCGCCAGGAGAAGGCCAGCGGCACGGAAACGACGTCGCCGACGTTGCAGCATTCGAGCATGTAACGGAAGCCCGTCCTGAATCCGAGCCCGTTCCAATAGGAATGGCTGTAATCCAGCCCATAAAAGGCGTCCGCACCGGATTCCGCGCCGAAGAAGCCATAAATTCCGGCCACGGGGCCGATCTCATGCATCCAGGCGGACGGATCCCGCTTCTGGGCAGCAGCCGCCGTAGAGAGGAAAAAGGCCGCAGCAACAAGCGCGGCCAACTGGAATTTCCGTATCATTCCGCATCCTCCTTCGCAAAGAAGCGGTACTGGAACAAGATCAGGTAAATGGCACCGACCGTCACGCAGCTGTCCGCGAAATTGAAGACCGGCTCGAAGAAGATGCGGCCGCCGAGCAGCGGCACCCAGTCAGGCCAGGTCCAGAGCGGGAAATAGAACATATCCACCACTTTTCCCTGCATCAGCGGGGCGTAATGGCCGAGGGTCGCGACGGTGGAAAGCGTCGATTCCGAGAACACGAGGCCATAGAACAGGCAGTCGATGATGTTGCCGAGCGCGCCGGCCGTGATGAGGGTAAGCCCCACGAGGACACCCGTCGGAACCGGTTTCTCCCGTTTCAGCAGCTTGGAAATCCACCAGACGAGGGCGCCGAAAAGGACGATCCGGAACACCGTCAGGGCATACTTGCCGATGACGCCGCCGAAGGACATCCCGAAGGCCATTCCCTTGTTTTCGACGAAGAGGAGCTGGAACCAGTTCCCGAGCACCGGAATGTGCTCGCCGAGGGTCATCTGGGTCTTGACCAGGACTTTGATGACCTGGTCGATGACCACGAGCAGCACCCCCAGAAGGAGCAGCCGCTGGCCTTTGGACAAGCTCATACCCTAACGGTGACCACCCTTCGCCAGCATTTCCTTCGCCTCCACGGTCAGCGTGGCGTGCGGAACGAGACGGAGACGCTCCTTGGGGATGAGCTTTCCGGTAACCCGGCAGATGCCGTAGGTCTTGTTCTCGATGCGCGCAAGGGCGCCTTCCAGGTTCTGGATGAACTGGTACTGGCGCTGGGCGAGCTGGCTGGCCTCCTCCTTGGAACGCTGGAAGGCGCCGTCGTCCTCGACGGTCTTGAACGTCGGAGCGGTGTCTTCGATGTCATTGCCACCGTTGTGCATCACCACGTGACGGAGGGTCTTGTACTCGGCCTTGGCTTTTTCCAACTTCTCAAGAATGATCTGGCGGAACTCCTCGAGTTCCTCGTCGCTGTAGCGGGTTTTCACATTCTCTTCCATAACGGATCGTGTATAAAAAAGTTAGCGTTTCACTTCAATGCGGAGCGTGGCACCGTCCAGCCATTCGACTTCCGCGGCGGTTTCCGGAGCCTCCGCCGCAGGGCGGAGAACGACGGTCCGGGAAAGGGTTTGGGCACCGACATAGGCACCGTGGGCGGCGATGGCCGCCTCCAGTGCCGGATCGTCGGCGTAAAGGGTCGTATCGATGCGGTCCGTCACCTCGAAACCACTGGTTTTGCGGAGGTTCTGGATGCGGTTGACCAGTTCGCGGGCCAGGCCTTCCTCCCGCAGCGCGTCGGTCAGTTCGACGTCGAGCGCAACGGTCAGGGCCCCTTCCGACGCGACCAGCCAGCCGGGCATGTCCTCGGAAGAAATCTGGTAGTCACCGGGATTGAGCACCACATCCCCGGCGGGCAGGGCCAGGGTATAGGCGGCGCCGGCCGTTTCGGCCGTCTGGATGGCGGTGATCTCCGCCTGCCCCAGCGTCGCGAACGCGGCGGCGATTTCCTTCATCCGGGCGCCATAGACCTTGCCGAGGGTCTTGAAATTCGGCTTGATCTTCTTGGTGATGATGCCGGTCGTATCCTCGACGAAATCCATCTGCTTGACATTCACCTCGCCGAGAATCAGGTCCTTGACCGCTTCCAGCTGGGCGCGGACCTTTTCGGAGATGACCGGGACGAGGAGTTTCTGCAGCGGCTGGCGGACCGGGATGCCGACCTTCTTGCGGAGGGCGAGCACCATCGAGGTCGCCTGCTGGGCGAGGGCCATCCGCTCCTCCAGCGCCGCGTCGATGACGGCGGCATCCGCCTCCGGCATCATGACGAAGTGGACGGACGCGTCCTTCCCGCCGAGGTCCAGATAGAGCTGGTCCATGAAGAACGGGGCGATCGGGGCCGCCAGGACGGCCACGTCCATCAGCACCGCATACAGGGTCTGGAAGGCGGCCATCTTGTCGTCGGACATCTCGCCGGCCCAGTAACGGGCGCGGTTCAGGCGGACATACCAGTTGGAGACGTCGTCGCAGACGAAGTCCTGCAGGATGCGGCCGGCGGTCTTCACGTCGTAATCCTCATAGGCGGCGCGGACTTCGCGGATCACCGTGTTCATCCGGGAGATGATCCAGCGGTCGATCTCGGGCCGGCGGTCCAGCGGGACCTGCGCGACGGCCGGGTCGAACGCGTCGATATTGGCATAGCGGGCGAAGAAGGCGTAGGTGTTGAACAGGGTGCCGAAGAACTTGCGGCGCACCTCGTCCACGCCGGATTCGTCGAACTTGAGGTTGTCCCAGGGCTCGGCGTTCGTGAGCATGTACCAGCGGAGCGAGTCGGCGCCGTAGGTGTCGAGGGCCTTGAAGGGATCGACCGCGTTGCCGAGGCGCTTCGACATCTTGTTGCCGTTCTTGTCGAGGACCAGGCCGTTGGAAATCACGCGCTTGAAGGCGGGCGTCCCGCTGATCATCGTATGGATGGCGTGGAGCGTGTAGAACCAGCCGCGGGTCTGGTCGACGCCCTCGGCGATGAAGTCGGCGGTGGCGCCGAAGCGGCCGCTGTCGAGGCCGCGGAGGCCTTCCTGAGCATACGGCATGGCGCCGGAATCGAACCAGACGTCGATCAGGTCGCTCTCGCGGACCATCTTCTTCCCGCTCGGGGAAACGAGGAAGATTTCGTCCATGTAAGGCCGGTGGAGGTCGATCCTGTTGTAGTTCTCAAGGGACATATCCGCTGGATCGAAGCCCCTGTCCTTCAACGGGTTGGAAGCCATGATCCCGGCCGCGACCGCCTTCTCGGCCTCGGCGTAGAGCTCCGCGGCGGAGCCGATGCAGATCTCTTCCTTCCCGTCCTCGGTCCGCCAGATCGGGAGCGGCGTGCCCCAGAAACGGCTGCGGCTGAGGTTCCAGTCCTGGATGTTCTCGAGCCACTGGCCGAAGCGGCCGGTACCGGTGGAAGCGGGCTTCCAGGTAATCTGCCGGTTGAGTTCGACCATCTGGTCCTTCACCGCAGAGGCCTTGATGAACCAGGAATCCAGCGGGTAGTAGAGGACCGGCTTGTCGGTGCGCCAGCTGTGAGGATAGCTGTGGACATGCTTCTGCATCTTGAAGAGACGGCCGTCGGCCTTCATCATCAGGCAGAGGTCCTGGTCCAGGGTCGGCGCATCGGCGGGCAGGCTGTCGTCGAAGGCATTCTTGACGGCACGGCCGGCGAAAGGCGCATAGGAGGGATCGACGAAACCGGCGACATAGTCGGGGTCGAGGTCCTCGATGCGGTAGAAACGGCCGGTCAGGTCCACCTGGGCCCGGCGGTTGCCGTCCTTGTCCAGGGGCATGATGCCCGCGATGCCCGCGGCGGCGGCGACACGCTTGTCGTCGGCGCCGAAGGTCGGGGCGATGTGGACGATGCCCGTACCGTCCTCGGTCGTCACATAATCACCGGCGATGACGCGGAAGGCGTCTCCGTCCGGCTTGAACCACGGAATCAGCTGGTGGTAGCGGATGCCGACGAGGTCGGATCCCTTGAAAACGCCGTCCAGGCGCTTGTAGGGGACGACCTTGTCGCCCTTCACATAGCCCTCGAGCGGCTGGCCCTCCCCCTTCGGGTTGAACCAGGCGCCGACGAGCGCTTCGGCCACGATATAGACGGCCGGCTCGCCCGTGTAGGGATTGAAGGACAGGATACGGACATAGTCGATATCCGGTCCCACGCAGAGGGCGGTATTGGACGGAAGGGTCCAGGGGGTCGTGGTCCAGGCCAGGATGTACACCGGCAGGGATTCCGTCCCGAAAAGCGGCTGGGAGCAGCCGTCCTTGATCAGTTCGAACTGGACCGTGGCGGTCGTATCGGTCACATCCTTGTAGCAACCGGGCTGGTTCAGCTCGTGGGAGCTCAGGCCCGTGCCGTCGGAAGGAGAATACGGCTGGATGGTGAATCCCTTGTACAGAAGGCCCTTGTCGTAAATCTTCCGGAGAAGGTACCACAGGGTCTCGATGTAGCGGTTGTCATAGGTGATGTACGGGTCGTTCATATCGACCCAGTAACCGATGCGCTCGGTCAGGTTCACCCATTCCTTCGTATATTTCATGACCTCCGTGCGGCAGGTCGCGTTGTACGCACCGACGGAAATCGTCTTGCCGATGTCTTCCTTGTGGATGCCGAGCTTCTTCTCGACCCCGATCTCGACCGGGAGGCCATGGGTATCCCAGCCGGCCCGGCGGGCGACCTTGAAGCCCGTCTGGGTCTTGTAGCGGCAGATGGCATCCTTGATGGAACGGGCCATCACATGGTGGATGCCCGGCATGCCGTTGGCGGACGGCGGCCCTTCAAAGAAAATGAACTCCGGCGCGCCCTCGCGCAGTTCCAGCGAACGTTCGAACGCATGAAGCCGCTGCCAGCGCTCCAGGACGGCATTTCCCGTCGCGACCAAATCCAGCCCTTTGTATTCTTTGAATGTCATATTTTTTGCCTAATTTTGCAGTCCGCAAAGATACGCATTTTCACGATAGATTCCAAAGAATGAACCCGCTGGATATCATCCTCCTCATCTGTTTCCTCCCGGCCGTCATCCGGGGCCTTTCAAAGGGCTTCCTCGAGCAGGCCATCTGCCTGGTCGGCCTGTTTGTCAGCGTCTGGGCGGCCTTCCGTTTCTCGGAACTGGTCTGCGGGTGGATCCAGCCGTATCTGGAAGTGTCGGAAACCCTCCTGCACGTGATTGCCTTCGCCATCGTGCTGGTCGGCATCTCCGTCGGGGCCCTGCTCCTGGCGAAACTCCTGACCAAGCTTTTCGAGGTGGCGATGCTCGGCTGGCTCAACAAACTGCTCGGCGTCGCCTTCGGCCTCCTGGTGACCGCCCTCATCCTCGGGGTCGTCATCGTCCTCTTCGACACGGTCAACATCCGTTTCGGCCTCGTCAAGGGCGACATCCTCGACAATTCCCTCCTCTACGGGGCGGTCAAGGACTTCGCCTACTTTGTATTCCCCTACCTGAAAGAACTGCTGCTCAAGCAATAAGACCATGACACGCATCCTCCTGATCGAGACCTCCACCGCCCTGTGTTCCGTCGCCCTCGCCGAAGACGGGCGCATCGTCGCCACCCGGGAAAGCGCCGAACCGCGCGTCCACGCCGCGATGACCGCCCCGTATGTCAAGGAAGTGCTCGGCGACCGCTCCGTACGGGACCTGGACGCCGTCTGCGTCGGAAAGGGACCGGGCTCCTATACCGGCCTCCGGGTCGGCGTTTCCACCGCCAAGGGCCTCTGCTTCGGCGCCGGGATCCCCCTCCTCTCGGTCGGAACGCTCGACACGCTTGTCTATCAGGCCCGCGCCGAAGGACTCCTGCCGGAAGGCTGCCGCTACGTCGTCCCGATGATCGACGCCCGCCGGATGGAAGTGTATTCCGCGGTCTTTACGCCGGACGCCCGCCAGATCCGTGAGACGAAGCCGGAAATCATTGATGCATCGTCTTTTGCGGACCTTCTTTCCGAAGGGCCGGTCCTGTTCATCGGGGACGGTGTCGACAAGTGCCGCGAGGTGCTCGCCTCGCCCCGCGCCTGCTTCGCCCCGTGCGCCCCGAAGGCCGCCTCCATGGCCGTTCCGGCCTTCGCCGCCTTCCGGGAGGGGCGCTTCGAGAACGTCGCCTACTTCGAACCTTTCTATCTCAAGGAGTTCGTTGCGACCGTCCCCCGCAGGAACCTGTTTTCCGCCCTGGGGAAATGATGCGGAAGATCCTCATCGCAGCGGCGCTCCTGCTGGCATGTCTGCCGGCCTTCTCCCAACCGCGCACCTTCGTCCTGTCCGGCTATGTCCGGGACGCGGAAAGCGGTGAACCGCTTCCCCAGGCGGTCGTGTACCTGGAGGACCGCAAGACGGGGGTCGCCGCCGATGCCGTCGGATTCTATTCCCTGCATGTCCCCGCCGGGAAACACACCGTTTACTGCGCGTATTTCGGCTATGTGACGGAAGAGGCGCCCCTGGAGATGAAGAAGGCGCAGAAGCTGGATTTCCACCTGAAGACGGACCGGAGCGAGCTCGAGGCCGCCACGGTCTTCTCCCGGTCCAAGCGGGACGAGATCAAGCTTCCGCAGATGGGCCTGGAACGGGTGGACGCGGCCCTCGTGAAGAAAATGCCCACCCTCATGGGCGAGGCCGACATCATCCGCGTCATCCAGATGATGCCGGGCGTCCAGACCCCGAGCGAGGGTTCCACCGGCTTCAGCGTCCGGGGCGGCGGCATCGACCAGAACCTCATCCTGATCGACGGCGCCCCCGTGTACAACTGCGGCCATTTCCTCGGCTTCCTGTCCATGTTCAACGGCGACGCCATCCGCGGCGCGGACCTGTACAAGGGCGATTTCCCCGCATCCTACGGCGGACGGCTGTCCTCGGTCCTGGACATCTCGACCAGGGACGGGAACAACCGCAATTTCAATGCGAACGCCTCCTTCGGCCTGATCACCTCCAAACTGTTCCTCGAGGGGCCCGTCGTCCCCGGGAAACTGTCTTTCATGCTCGCCGGACGGCGGACCTACATGGACCTGCTCGTGCCCTTCATCGGAAAGAAGCTGCCCGACAAGACGCAGATGTACTTCTATGACCTGAACGGCAAGCTCAGCTGGGTCGCGGGCGAGAAGGACCGGGTCTATCTCAGCGCCTTCAGCGGCAAGGACGTCTTCGGCTTCAGCATGCAGGAGTTCAACCTCGCGGAGATGGTCTTCGGCTTCGCGAACCATACCCAGTCGCTGCGCTGGAACCATGTGTATTCCCCGCGGCTCACCTCCGATGTCATCCTGTACAACTCCCTGTACCGCAATGACATCGGCACCGAAATGGACGGCGCCGACTTCGATACCCGGCAGGAAATCCGAGAGACCGGGCTCAAGGCCGGATGGACCTGGTACCTGAACGAATCCAACACCCTGAAGGCCGGGCTCCAGGCAGCGTATTTCGGCGTGGTCCCGGGCAATACGGTCCCCCGGAACGAGGATTCGATGGTCAAGGAGGTCCGGCTGCCGGAGAATTTCGCCTTCCAGGCCGCCGCCTACCTGCAGAACGAGCAGAAGCTCGGTCCGCTGACGCTCCGTTACGGACTCCGCTTCGCCTCTTTCTACACCCTCGGCCCCACCGACCAGAAGTATTTCGACCCCGTGACCCACGAACTTACGAAGACGGTTCCGGTGGAAAAGGGGAAAGTCATCCGGCGCTTCTCCGGGCTGGAGCCGCGCATTTCCGCTTCCCTGCCCCTCGGTGACAGTTTCTCGCTCAAGGGCGCCTGGGTCCGCAGTTTCCAGTACCTCCAGCAGTCGCGGATCAGCATCACCGGAAGCCCCGTGGACGCCTGGTTCACGGCCTCGCCGAACGTGGAGCCGCAGCGGTCGGACCAGTATTCGCTGGGGGTGAATGCCCTTCTGTCCGGGGAGGCGCTGCAACTCTCCCTGGAGGGCTTCTACAAGGACAACCGCAACACGATGGACTTCGTGGACAACCCGGGGCTCGTCCTGGCCGACCCGGACCGGGAGGGCCTCCTGCGCTTCGGAACCTCCTGGTCCTTCGGCACGGAGCTCATGCTCAAATACGATTTCGCCCGCTGGAACGGCTGGCTGTCCTACACCTGGTCCCGGTCCTGGTACCACATTCCCGAACTGAACGGCGGGAAGCCGTATCCCTCGCCGCTGAACCACGAGCACGCCGTCAACTTCGTCCTCACGTACGATTTCTCCAAGCGGCTGGCCGCCTCCACGGAATGGGTTTTCTACAGCGGGTCGCCCACCACCTATCCCGTGGGCCGCTTCAACTACAAGGACCGCTGGGTCCCCGTCTATTCCAGCCGCAACGAGGACCGGTTGCCGGACTATCACCGGATGGACCTTTCCCTGACCTGGCGCACCCGGCGCCGGATCGCCGGAAGGCGCTGGGGCACAGAATGGAACCTGTCGCTCTACAACGCGTATTCGCGCCACAACGCCTGGTCCATCGCCTTTACTTATGACCGGGAAAAAGAAACGGCGAAGGCCGGGAAGATCTACCTGTTCACGATCATTCCCGCCATTTCGTGCAACATCCAGTTCTGACCGATGAGAAAGAAGTTCCTGATCCCGCTCCTGCTGCTCCTGACGGCCTGCACGGAAGACATCGACCTCCGCTCGCGGTCGGATTACCACGACTATCTCACCGTGGAGGCAACCCTCAACGACCGGCCGGAAGACGTCCAGCAGGTCATTCTCTCCCGCTCCATTTCCTATTTCAACGACGAGCCCCAGCCCATGGTCAGCGATGCGTCCGTCCAGGTCAATGACGTGGTATTCAATGAGATATCGGACGGAGTCTACCAGGCCCCGGACGGATACGCCTGCGAAAGCGGCGTGGAATACCGGCTCCGGATCCGGCTCTCCGACGGCGCGTCCTACGAGGCCGAGGCGACGATGCCGGAGCCCGGTTTCCGGATGGACGCCATCGACTACGCCTTCGCCGGCGGGAAGACCCTGGATTCGGACAGCCTCTGGACCGTCGGCGTCTGGGGCCACGAGAAGGAGATCGACAGTTACTATTTCGGGACACACGCCGTCAACGGGCTCTACCAGCCCTTCGTGATGGGCAAGGTGACCGACGACAAATTCTTCAACCACAATGAGGTAGCCGGATTCCCGATCGAAGCCCTGCTCCAGTCGGAACACCTCCGGAAGCGCTACGGGGACTGCTTCAAGTACCTGGAGGCCGGCGATGTGATCACCCTGGAACTGTGGACCCTCGAGAAGGGCTATTACGATTTCCTCCTGTCCCTGACGATGGGCGGCGTATCCATTCCCCTCTTCTCGCCGCAACCGGCGAACGCCCCGACCAACATCCGGGGCGAACATGTCCTGGGCTACTTCGCCGTCTGCCCGGTCGCCCGTGCCAGCATCACGGTAGACGATCCCTTCCGCCCGTATTTCAAGCGGATGTTTCCGTTCCCGTAGCGGTGGAGCGGCTTATTACAGTTTGGATTCCAGATAGTTCCGGAGGGCAGCCTCCCCGTCGATCGCGGGCGCGACGTCAATCTCGCCGTTTACGATGAAAGCGATGCGCGGCAGCGCTTCCACCCGGTAGAAGCCAAGATACGGAGAGGAAATGCCGCGGGTGTCGCAGACATTGACCCAGGGCAGTTTCTGGTTCTTCACGATCCGGGCCCAGTCCGTCTTGTCGATGTCCAGGGAGACCGAGAAGATGTCCAGACCGCGGCCGTGATAGGCCTCATAAACCGGCTTGAGCACGTCGAGATTGAACATCTTCTGCTCGTCGGTCGCAGCCCAGAAGTACAGGAGGACAACCTTCGAAGCGGCTTCCACCTCGCTGAGTTTCACCTTCTTCCCCGTCACGTCGGGGAGTTCGATGTCCACATAGCCCGTTTCACCGGCCGCGTCGATGCGCGACTGGAGTTCCAGCAGCTGGAAGCGGCGTTCGGCCTCCTTGTCCAGCGCCTTGACATAGCGGGATTCGGGCCAGACCGTCTTCAGCGAATCGGCGATGGTCCGGAAATGGATGGCATCCGTCAGCTGGCTGAACACCGGGAATCCGGTATCGACCTCCTGGAAAAGGACGGGGACCGCGGTCATCGACTTCCGGTTTCCGGAGAGATAGGCCAGGGCCTTGCGGTAATAGGCGATATAGGCGCGGGAAATCTCCGCATTGACCTCCTGGGCGGCCGGCGTGCCTTCCACGGCGGCGTATTTCTCCCGCAGCCGCAGCATATCGAGCAGGAAGTCGGTATAATCCTTCTCCACCTGGCGGAGCTTCAGGCATTCTTCCGAGCCTTCGACGGTATAACGGCCGAGCGTGTCGGCGTACACCGTCACCGCGTCCCCCTGCTCCAGCAGGAGGGAGGCCACCTTCGTGTCCTTATAGAAGAGGTAGAGGAATTCCGGCTTGCCCGCCTCGATGGACGGCCGGTACGAGAAGGTGCCGGCGGCGTCTGTCTTCAGGGTATCGAGGGTCTGGTACCGGTTGATATCCAGGAGTTTCACGATAACTTCCGCTTCCGGTGCGTCGGCGAGGTGCCCTTCGATCCGCGTCTGCTTCTGGCAGGCGGCCAAGGCGACGACGGCTGCCGCGGCAGCCGCAATGAGCCTATAACTTTTCATATTCGGCGTGGATGGCGTCGGCGATACGTTTCATTTCCTCCGGGGAGAGCTGCAGCTTCTCCTTGCGGAAATCCATGTCGGACTCGCTCTGGAGCGGGACCAGGTGGATGTGGGTGTGGGGCACTTCCATCCCGAGGACGGCGACGCCGACCCGCTTGCACGGGACGGCCGCCTTCAGGGCGATGGCGACCTTGCGCGCGAATGCCATGAGGCCCGTGTAGGTCTGCTCATCCAGGTGGAAGAGGTAGTCGTCCTCGACGTGGCGCGGGATCACCAGGGTGTGGCCCTTGGCGAGCGGGGCGATGTCGAGGAAGGCATAAAAGTCTTCATTCTCAGCGACTTTCCAGGAAGGAATCTCCCCGGCGGCGATGCGGGTAAAAATCGTAGCCATGCTAGATGGAGATATCGAGGATTTCAAACTTCAGCGTACCCGCCGGCACTTTCGCTTCGACGGTCTCACCCTTGGCGTGGCCGATGAGGGCCTTGCCGATCGGGGTCGTGGCGGCCAGCTTGCCCTTGGCGAAATCCGCCTCGGTCTCGCCGACGATGGTGAAATCCATCACCATCTTGTTGGCCAGGTTGCGGACCTTCACCTTGGAGAGGAGCTGGACCGTGTCGGTCGAGAGCTTGGACTCGTCGATGACACGGGCGTTCGCCACCTTGTTCTTCAGCCGTGCGATCTTCACTTCCAGGAGCCCCTGCGCATCCCGCGCAGCGTCATACTCCGCATTTTCGGAGAGGTCGCCCTTCTCCCGCGCCTCCGCAATCGCTGCGGAGATGACCGGCCGCTGCGCCAGGGCGTCGGCCAGTTCCTTCTTGAGACTGTCAAGACCCGCCTGGGTCAAGTACTCGATTTCCATATTCTTTAAAATTTTAATATTCAGCGGATTCGATAATGAAAAAGGAGTCCTGCCCTTTTTTGCGGCAGAACCCTCTTCCATTTGCAAAGGTAGCAATTTTTTTCAGAATCGCAATCCTTGAAGAAAAGTCAGCGGAAAGTATGCACGTCAATGCTGCATAAAAAGAAAGGATCCATTCAGAACGTGTCCGGGAAATCCTGCTGCCGGGTCAGGGTCGAGCAGGTGTAGGTGTGCGTCACGTCTCCGCCGGGGAGCCTGTGGGTCAGGCGCGCCTCCCAGCCGGTCAGGTCGGAAGGGTTGCCGGAGGCCGGCTTGAAATACCAGTAGTGGCTCACGGTCTTCTTGCCGAAGGAATCCGTGGTCTTTCCGAGCACGTTGTAGTAGTAGGAGGACATCGCCGCGTTCGCGCACGAGCCGTTCGTGATCCGCGTGAAGTCGCCGAGCTTGGTGCCGGTGGCCTTGTCATACATCTCGAGGGTCCAGAACGTGTTGTCCTCGTTGAAGGTCTGGGCGACGAAGCATCCCTTGTTGTTCTTGTTGCCGATGATCGAGAAGCCGAGCGAACCGACCGGCTGGGAGGGGGTGTACCAGTTGAGCGGGTATTTCCCGGCGTCGTAATAGACCTCGTTTCCGTCGAAAATCCGCAGCTGGTAACCGATGTCCTTTCCGGTCCCCTTGAACTGCCAGTCCCGCATGTGGGCGCCTTCGACGGTGTAGATAGTATAGCCGTTGGGCTCCCCCGTCGTGGTGGAATTGCAGGCCCACCAGGCCCCGCAGGCCGCTCCGTGGACATGTTCATAGAGGGAGAGGCCGCCGGCGCACGGACGGTTCGCCTTGGACGAACTGTAGATATAGTTGCGGGTCAGATGGGTGTGGCCGATCATCAGGTGCGCCTCCTTGAATTGCTGCAGCAGGGACAGCACGTCATAGAAGTGCTGTTCGTCGGCATTGCAGAAGGGCTTGTGGGCGCAGAAGATGACCATCTTGCTCCCCTGGTCCGGCACGGCTGCAAGGTCCTGCTTCAGCCATTCGAACTGGGTGTCCGTGAAACCGCTGTCGTGGCTCCAGGTCCGGCCGTTGCTCTTGCTCGAAGTCTTCTGGGTCTGCACGAGGATGTTGTCCATCACGACGATATGCACGTCCCCCCGGTTGAACGAGTAGTCGGTGGGACCGAACTGCTGGATATAGGTCGCCGTGGCGGCATAGTCGTCGGCATCGTCGTCGGAGGTGTCGCTCACGCGGGCGTCATGGTCATGGTTGCCGATGGTCTGGAAGAAAGGGATATGCCAGCCCGGGGCGGCGCCCACGTCGGACATGGCATCCCGCATCGACGGCCACATGTCGCAGCTGTCATAGATAATGTCGCCCAGGGTCATCGCATAGACGTGGGAAGTGCCGGCGAGCGTGGTCCGGATGTCGGCCATCGTCTCGTCCGTGTAGCGCTTCACTTCCGCCGTTTTGGAGCACTGGGGGTCGCCGATCCCGATAAAGGTCCACGTCGTCTCCTTCTCCGCCAGCGGCGTCAGGGCGAAATCCGTCCGGACAACCTTCCCGCTCTCGGGGGTTATCGCCTTGTAAAACAGGGGAATACTGGGATGGTCCGGCTCGGTTTCGATCCGATAGTCCGCCGGGGTGGAATAATAGACGAGACGGGTCCGCGCGTTCGATTTGAACTGGTACACGCCGTTCGCATCGGTCTGGACGCAGGTGTATCCGTCGGTGACGGTGACGCCCGCGATGCCGTTTCCGTCCGCCGTGCTGGTGATGCGGCCGGCCAGGTCGTTGCCTGCAAGGATCAGCGTACCGGCGATGGTATTGCCGTCCTCTTCCGGCTCCTGGGGTGTCGGATCCACGGGGACAGGATCGGACGGGGTCGGATCGACCGGAACCGGCTTATCCGGTTCCACACCGCCGCAGGCGGAAATAACGGCTGCGGAGAGGCTGATCAGAAGAACAAGGGAAGTCCTTTTCATAATTGTTGTAATGATTATTCCACTATTATGGAATTGTGAAATAATAACCTGCATCACCGGTGGCATTTACCCGGACAGGGCTGCGAAGCAGCAGACACCGGGGATGCAGGTTATTATTTCTATCATCGGTGGCATTTACTCGGACAGGGCTGCGAAGCAGCAGACACCGGTGATGCAGGTTATTCTTTCTATTACCGGTGGCATTTACCCGGACAGGGCTGCGAAGCAGCAGACACCGGTGATGCAGGTTATTCTTTCTATTACCGGTGGCATTTACCCGGACAGGGCTGCGAAGCGGCAACCACCGGTGACGCGGGTTATTATTTCTGTTTCACTATAGACCGGTAAAGACCATCTGGTCCACATGACCCATGAACTTTTTATCCTTCGCCTTGAGGATCAAACTCTTGCTCCCCGGCGTATAGTCTCCTTCCAAATCACCTGAGATATCGCCCGAGAGGGTAAGGGAAACATGTTTGGTCTGGACGCCGGGAGAAGAACTGAGCGAATAGCTGCCGCGGGCAATCATTCCCATGGGGTAAAGGGACAGCGGGACATAGGCTACGATCGAGTGCATGATGCACGCGCCGCCATCCAGGAAATAAAGATAATAATCCCCTTGTCCGGCAACATCACCATCCCCGTCCCAAATAGCCGGGGCCTTCGCCGCCCATCCGGTCCCGCACAACCCATCATGCCGCTCCACATCTTCGGCCGGATCCGACTTTTCCGGCTTTTCCTTCTGGCAGGCGACGGAGATCGTAACAGCGAAAAACGCCAAGAATGCAAACTTGAACAGTCTCATAGCAAACCAATTTTTATTTCTTATCGCAAAGATATGGTTATTTTTCCGCAATCCAAGCACGTGCCGTGCGGTCTTTCGCAAGCTGCTCCTTCAGCGCATCCAGGGAAGGGAAACGGATTTCGTCGCGTAGTTTGCGGAGGAAAGTGATGCGGAGCGGAAGCCCGTAGATGTCCTCGACGAAGGCAAGGAGATGGGTCTCCACGGTGCGGGCGGAGCCGCCGACCGTCGGGCGTACGCCGATGTTGGTCATCCCCTGCCATTTGGAGCCAAGTACCTCTGCCTCAACGGCATAAACCCCGTTCCCGGGAATGAGTTTCAGCGGTTCATAGAGCTGCATGTTGGCCGTCGGGAAGCCGATGGTCCGGCCCAGCCGGTTCCCGGCCACGACGGCCCCGCACAGGCTGTACCGGTAGCCCAGCATCGCCTCCGCGTCCTCCACGCGCCCTTCCAGGAGCGCATTCCGTATCCGCGTGGAACTGACGGCGGATGAGGCGTCTTCCGGCGCAGCCTCTTCCGCCCAACTGCAGCGCCCGACCACCTCGATGTCGGGATCGGAGAGGTCCGCGGCCGTGAGGCGGTCGGAACCGATGCGGTTGTCATAGCCCATCACGAGACGGGTGGCGCCGTAACGTTCCCGGAGCAGCGCGAGGTATTCCCGTGCGGTCATGGCCGCGAAGGCGCGGGTGAAGGGGATGACCTCCACACGGTCCACGCCGAGGGACGCGAGCAGCGCTTTTTTTTCATCGAGGGTCGTCAGGATCCGGAATTCCCGGGCGTCCTGCTGGAGGACGGTCCGGGGATGGGGCCAGAAGGTAACGACAATGGCCTCCTCGCCCCTTTCGCGGGCGGAGGAGACCAGTGCCTTGATCACCGCGCGGTGGCCCAGATGGACCCCGTCGAAGAACCCGGTGGTGACTACAGCCATCGGACGCAGTTGAAATCCTGGCGGTGCGGCAGCAGCGGATTCTTGGCGAAGATGCGCGTCGCCACCTGGTACATACCGGTCTTATCCGGGAGGATGGAGACCTGGTAGCGGCAGATCCCGTCCTTGAATTCCACAGCGTCATACTCGGTCACCTCGCTGATATGCAGCTGGTTCCGGGCATCCGTGTAGGCGAAGATCGTCTCGACACCGATGTCTTCCGGCTGGAGGTCGCCCATGGAGACGACCACCTCGGCCTTGAGTTCATTCCCCTGCGAAAGGTCGTAGGAGGCGTCCGGACGGGACTCGGAGATCACGCTGACATTCTCCCACTCGCGGCGGACATGCTTCTTCCAGGCTGCGATTTCGCGGGCCAGGTGATAATCGTCGGCGATGATCTGCCCGGCGCGGACCGCCTGCGGCGCGTAATACTGGTTGATGTAGTCGCTGAGCATCCGGTTGGTCGTGAAGTTGCAGGCGACCTGGGCGATGGTATTCTTGATGTAACCGACCCACTTGGCGGAACGGCCGCTGCCGTCCACGGCATAATAGTCCGGAACGATCTCGCTCTCGAGGAGGCCGTAGATGGTCGCCGCATCGAGTTCGTTCTGGTAGTTGTTGTCCTGATAGACCTGCTCGATCGGGAGGGCCCAGCCGGCGCCTTCCTTGTAGCCTTCCACCCACCAGCCGTCGAGGACGGAGAAGTGCATGGTGCCGTTCATGGCCGCCTTCTCGCCCGAGGTGCCGGAGGCCTCCAGCGGACGGGTCGGGTTGTTCATCCACACGTCCACACCCTGGACCATCCGCTTCGCCAGCGTGATGTCATACCCGGGGATGAAGACAATCTTGCCGATAAAGCGCTCATCCTTGGACAGTTCCACGATACGGCGGAGGAAATCCTGTCCGGCGCCGTCCGCCGGATGGGCCTTGCCCGCGAAGAAGAACTGCACCGGATGCTCCGGATTGTTGACAATCTTGTCGAGCCGGTCGAGATCGGAGAAAAGCAGGGTCGCCCGCTTGTAGGTCGCAAAGCGGCGCGCGAAGCCGATCGTCAGCACGTCGTCGCGGAGGCTGTCGAGGATGCGGACAAGCTGCGAAGGGGAATAGTGGTTCGAGATGGAGGTATCCTGAAGCCGCTCGCGGATGAAGTTGATCAGCTTGGTTTTCAGCTGCTTCTTGGTGTCCCAAACCTCTTCGTCCGAGACCTGGTAGATGCCCTCGAAGCAGGACTTGTCGTAATGGTGGGTCTGGAAGGCCTCGCCGAAGACGCGGGCATGGACCGGCTTCCACTCGGGAGCCGTCCAGGTCGGGTAGTGGACGCCGTTGGTCACATAGCTGACATAAAGCTCTTCCGGGAGGTAGCCCGGGTACATGTGGGCGAAGATGTCCTGGCTGACCTTGCCGTGGAGCATGGAGACGCCGTTCACGTTCTGCGAGCAGTTGGCGGCGAGGTTGGACATCGAGAACTTCTCGTCCTGGTTCTCCGGGTGGTCCTTGCCGAGGGCCATGAGGGTCTCCCAGTCGATCTTGAGCCGGCTCGGATAGTGGCCGATGTACTTGCGGAGCAGGCCCTCGTCGAAGGCGTCATGGCCGGCCGGGACCGGCGTATGGGTCGTGTAAAGGGAAGAGGCACGGACCACTTCCAGGGCCTCCGGGAAGTCGAGGTTGTCGTTCTGGATCAGCTCGCGGAGACGCTCCAGGCCGATGAATGCGGCGTGGCCCTCGTTGCAGTGATAGACCTGAGCATCGAGGCCGAGTTTCCGCAGGGCGCGCATGCCGCCGACGCCGAGGAGGAGTTCCTGCTTGAGGCGGTTCTCCCAGTTGCCGCCGTAGAGGTGATAGGTCACCTCGCGGTCCTCGGGGATATTGGCCTCATAGTCCGTGTCCATCAGGTACAGGTCGGTACGGCCCACCTCGACCTTCCACAGGCGGGCGGTGATGTTGCGGCCCGGGAAGGCGACGCTCGTCTCCACCCAGTTGCCCTCGGCGTCAAGCACCGGCTGGGCGGGGATCTTCGTGAAGTCCTGCGCGTCGTACTGGGCGATCTGGTTGCCCTGCGCGGAAATGACCTGGGTGAAATAGCCGTAGCGGTACAGGAGGCCGACGGCCACCAGGTTGACGTTCATGTCGGAGGTTTCCTTGAGGTAGTCGCCGGCGAGGATGCCGAGGCCGCCGGAATAGATCTTCAGCGAGGTATCCAGGCCGTATTCCATGCAGAAATAGGCCACCGACGGATCCGTCCGGTCCGCTTTCGCCGCCATGTAGGCGTCGAACTCGTCGAGCACCGACTTCATCCGCGCGAGGAAGCCCTCGTCCTCGGAGAGGCGGCGGAACTTCTTGAGGCTGGTCTTGTCCAGCACGTAGGAGGGGTTGTGGCCGCTCTTGTGCCAGAGTTCCGGATCGATGGAGCGGAACAGGTCCTTCGCGCTCTCGTTCCAGCACCACCAGAGGTTCTTGGAGAGTTTTTCGAGGCGGGAAAGCTTTTCGGGGAGATGGCGCGTCACGAGGACGCTCTTCCAGGACGGGGTATTCAGGTCGGGTTTCGTATATTGCATGGTTTTGTCTTTCTTCTTGTAGATGTCAGCCTGGGCCCGCACCTTGGCAAGGGCGGCGGAATAGGCTTCCTGATAATAATGGATCTGATTGACCCAGAGGGCGATGGAGGCGACGTCGCGGGCATTTTCCCGGTAGAGGTCACGCTGTTCCTTCCCCAGGGTTCCGATTTCGCGGACACGGGCGGCGACCCCGTCCACGACCTCGCCGTAATTGGCGTCGGTGCGGTCCAGGACCGTGATGCCCGGATGCACCTTGCCGTAATGGGAACGGACCCAGAGGCCGAAGCCGGCGAGGGTGGTCGTCAGGGTCGGGACCCGGAAGGCCAGCGCCTCCAGCGGGGTATAGCCCCACGGCTCATAATAGGACGGGAACAGCGCGAGGTCCAGCCCGCAGAGGATGTCGTAATAGGACATGTTGAAGATCCCGTCGTTGCCGTTGAGATAGGAGGGCACGAAATAGACCTTGACCTTGTCGGAGATGCCGTTGGTCAGGCCGGTCTCCCGCAGGCGCCGGGTGATGATGTCGTATTCCGGGTTCATCAGGGAGTGGGAGGTCTGCGTGCGGTAGTGCTCATTCCCCCGCCCCGCAAGTTTCGCGGCAAGCTCCCGGTCCGGACCGTTGTGGCCGGAAGGGATCATGATGAAGGCCTGGATGCTGCGGCCCGCATAGTCCGAGCGGTTGACCGCATCGAGGGCGTCGAGGAACACGTCGATTCCCTTGTTCCGGTATTCATAGCGGCCGCCGATGCCGATGAACACGGCATCCGCCGGGACCGGCTCGTCGGACATCGCCGTCGCGACATCCACGAGGCGGGCGCGCGCCGCGTCGTGCTTTTCCCGGTACTGTCCGTCCGAGGCGGGCGTAAAGCTGTTCTCGAAGCCGTTCGGGGTCACGATGTCCACCGGACGGCCCAGGAAACTGGCGCACTCCTTCGCCGTAATCTCGCTCACCGTCGTGAAGATGTCGGCATTCTGGGCCGATTTCTTCTCGAGGGAATGGCGGGCGACTACGTTGAACTGGCGGGCGCGCTCGTCGGCGTCATAGCCGGCCATCCCGTCGTAGAGCGGGAGGTTGTTGCCGGCCAGGCAGCGGCCGATCACGGTCGCGTGGGTCGTGAAGACCGTCGCGACGGGGATGCGCGCCTGCTTGAGATAGAGCAGGCCGGCGCCGGTCTGCCATTCATGGAACTGCGCGACGACCTTCTCGCTGTCGCTGAGGTTGTAGTTGTAGAAACTCTCGATGACCTTGCCGGCGGCATAGCCGAACAGGACCGACTCGCGGTAGTCCCAGTTGCCGGTGAGGGAATCCACGCCGAACTGTTTCCAGTAATCGGTGAGGATATCGTTCTGCTTTGTCAGGAACTGCTTGAAATCCACGAGGATAGCCACAGGCTTCCCGGGCACGTTCCATTTCCCGATCCGCACGCGGATCCCCTCGGTCGCCGCCTGGAACTTCCAGCTGCGGTACAGGAGCGGATCCTCGATGAAATCGGGGTTCGATTCGGTGTTCATCCAGACATCCGGGCCGATCAGGATATGCCGGCGCTTGAGCTGCTCCGCAAGGTGGAGCGATTTGGTGGCGATGACGGTATAGATTCCGCCGACCTTGTTGCAAACTTCCCAGCTGACTTCAAACAGGTAGTCCGGATGGATCAATGCTTCATTCATAAGGTAAATACACACTAACGCTTACTTGGCGGCCTTTTTCCGGACCGCGCGCTTCTTCACGGGCGCCTTTTCGACGGGCGCCGCCTCCTCCTTCTCCGCCGTTTCCCGGACATCCAGCGCGGCACGGGCCTCGTCCAGCCGGATCTGGAAGTCCGAAAGGACGTTCATGTAGTTGATGAAGGCCTCGTAAGGCGTATCGTAGGGATTGAAATACTTGTGGACTTCCCCGTCGGAGAAGAACTTGGTGCACATGTAGTACAGGTGGTCGCTCTCCTGGAGATGGCCGAAGTCGGCCCAGAGGGCGGCGTCGTTGACGATGGAGAGCTTCTCGGTCATCGCATAGACCTTGTTGAAGGCCTCCTGCTGGAGCTCGTTGCCGAGCCATGCGGTCACGTCACGCTCCTCGTCCGCCCAGGAAATGGCATCCGGGACATCCAGGGAACCGACCGGCTTGTGCTTCTTCACGGCCTGTGAAGGGGTGACGAACTCGAAGGTCCCGTCGCCGATGACCGTCCCGGGCAGGGCGCGCATGAAGTCGAAGATCCCGCTGGCGGCATCCTGGTGCTCGCCGAAGGTCTCGTAGTCCATGAACAGGTTGATGATGTCGTCCGTCGCCGCGCTCTCCTTCATCCAGCCGAGGAACTTGTCCGCCGTCAGCGGCCAGTCGCCCCAGCCGCGGTCGGAGAAGCGGAAAGCGATGTCGTCGCTGAGCGTATAATTGCGCAGCAGCAGCCGGAGCTTCGGGCAGGTCTCCGAGGAATAGACGAAGTTCGGGCTCCGCCAGCCCATGATATGGCGGGCGCCTTCCGTGAGCATGGTCTTGTAGCCGAGGGCATAGACCTGCTCGCCGATGGCGTTGCTGTAGATGAGCTCCGTGTTGCGGAAGACCGTCGGGGTCACGCGGAAGAGTTCCTCGACCTGACGGCGGTGCTTGACCACCTGGTGGAGGAATTCCGACGGGGAGGCCATCGACGCGAGGGAATGGTAATAGGTCTCGCCGAGGAACTCCACGCAACCCGTCTCCGCCAGGGCGCGGAAACTGTCGATCACCTCCGGCGCATAGCGCTCGAACTGCTCCAGCACCGAACCGGAGAGCGAGAAGGCCACCCGGAACTTGCCGCCGCTGAGGCGGATCTGCTCCAGCAGGAGCGCATTCATCGGGAGATAGCACTTCTGGGCGACGCGGCGCAGGATGGTCCTGTTGGCAAAGTCGTCATAGTAGTGGGAGTCCTTCCCCATATCGAAGAAACGGTACAGGCGCAGCCGGGTGGGCTGGTGGACCTGGAAATACATGCAAACGCTTTTCTTTGCCATAACCTTATTGATTTAGGAGGGATTCATACACGGCTTTGAGTTTTGCGGTCGCCCCGTTCCATTTCAGGGCGTTGACCTCGTCGAAGCCCTGCCGCGCCGAGAAAGCGGCGAGGGCCGGATAATGCAGGAGGGCATAGATGTCGTCGGCCATCGCATCGACATCCCAGAAGTCCACCTTGAAGGCGTAGCGCAGCACTTCCGCGGCGCCGGACTGCTTGGAGATGATCGACGGGACGCCCGTGCGCATCGCCTCGAGCGGGGAGATGCCGAACGGTTCCGAGACCGACGGCATGATGTACACGTCCGACAGGGCGAACATCTTCTGGACGTCCGCGCCGCGGAGGAAACCGGTGAAATGGAAACGGTCGGTGATGCCGAGCCGGGCCGCCTGGCGGATGGCGCGGTTCATCATGTCACCGCTGCCGGCCATGACGAAACGGACGTTCTTCGTCCGCTTGAGGACCTTCGCGGCGGCCTCGATGAAGTATTCGGGGCCTTTCTGGAAGGTGATGCGGCCGAGGAAGGTCACCGTCTTCTCCTTCACGCCGCGCTCCACGGAGAGGTTCTCGCGGCCGGAGAAATCGACGGCGTTGTGGACGGTCACGACCTTCGACGGGTCGATGCCGTACTTGTTGATGACGATGTTCCGGGTCAAGTCGCTCACGGTCACCACGCGGTCGGCCAGGAGCATGCCGCGCTTCTCGATCGCGAAGACGCGGGAGTCGATCATGTCCTCGGTGCCGCGGTCGAAGGAGGTGGCATGGACATGGATCACGAGCGGTTTGCCGGTCAGTTCCTTCGCCGCGATGCCGGCGTAATAGGTCAGCCAGTCATGGGCATGGATGAGGTCGAACTCGTCCTTGTGCTGCAGGGCGATCGTGCCGCCGACCATCGCGTAGCGGGCGACCTCCTCGAGGAGGTTCGCGCCGTATTTGCCGGAGAACTTGTATTTCTGGCCGTAGGAGATGCTGAAGTCCTTGACCTGGCGCTGCCGGTCCTCGTCGACGAGCCGGGCGAACTCTTCCGGGTCGGCGTAAGGGACCATGTTGGTGCCGATGTGGACGAACTTGACCTTGTCCAGGAAGGATTCCACGGTCTCGCTGACCACGTCGACCGCGACGTCGGAGGCGTTGATGATGGTCGTGGCGCTCTGGTCCTCGTCCCCCGAGGCGGAGGGCATCACGAACAGGGTCTCGACGCCATTGTACGCCAATCCCTTGACAATACCTTCGCAGGCCGTTCCGAGGCCGCCTGCGATGTGGGGAGGAAACTCCCAGCCGAACATGAGTACACGCATCGTCTAAGCCTCCTTGTATTTGTCGATCAGATAATGGACATTGAGCAGGGCGGCCGTCGCGAGGGCGGAGGAAATGGCTCCGTGCGCCTCGTGGGGCGGGTCGCCGTCGTAAAGTTCCGAGAAGGTGCCGACGCCGTGCTTGGAGAGGTCCTCGTAGAAGCCCTCCGTCAGCCATTCGGCCTTCTTGATGAAAGCGGAGCCGTACATCCGGAAGCAGACATAGCAGTACTGCGCGAGCAGGTACGGCCAGGCGCTTCCGTTGTGGATGGCCAGGTCGCGGTCGATCTGCGTGCCTTCATAGACACCCTTGTAGGCGACATCGCGCGGAGACAGGGAACGGATGCCCCGGCGGGTCACCAGTTCGCTGCCGATCACGCGCATGACCTGGCTGACGACCTCGTCATCGACCGGGCAGAAGTCCATCGAGATGGCCCAGAGCTGGTTGGGGCGGAGCTCCATGTGCTGGCCGCCGCCGTCCACATAGTCGGCGAGGAAATGCAGCCGGGGATTCCAGAAGGTGGGCTGGAAATTCGCTTCGATCATGGCCTTGACCGGCGTCCAGGTGTCGGAGAAAGCCGTCCGGCCGTACTTGGCCTCCATGGCGAGCGCAAAGCTGATGGCGTTGTACCACATGGCGTTCGTCTCGACCTGGTAGCCGGCGCGTTCGGTCACGGCGCGGCCGCCGATGTAGGCGTTCATCCAGGAGAGGGCGACGCCGTCCATCTGCGCCCAGAGAAGGCCGTTCGGCTGCATCGCGACCTCCTTGCGGCGGCCGGGGGCATAGCTCTCGATGACGCCCTTCAGGGTGTCGCCGTATTTCTGCCAGGCGTGCTTTTCCGCGCCCGTGTAAGCGATGTACTGCTGGAGCGTAACCGCAAGATACAACGGTGCTTCCACCTGTGTCGTGCGGCTGAAGAGCCGTTCCTGCTCGTCGTGGATGAGGTTGTCGAGGATCTCTTCGAACTCCTTGGGGCTGTCCTTGCCGTAGAGGGTCAGGCCGGCGAGGGAAACGAGGGTTTCCCGGAGCAGGCCGGTCAGCAGCCAGGAGAAACCGGCGGTAATCTGCTTCCGGCCGCCGTTGTCACGGATGAACAGGTCCGCGCTGCGGACGAGCTGGTCGCGGAAGGAAGTGATCGGGCCGATCCGGTCGATCGTCGAGGTGAAACGGCGCTTGAGGCCGGCTGGGTTCACCGGGCCGTCCGCGGAGGCCGAGAAGACAATGCTCTCGCCCGGGGCCATCTCCACCTCGAACGCGCCCGGGACCAGCAGGTCCTCGCGGCAGTCGAAGCCGCGGCGCATCTCATCGGAATAGGTAACGCCCTTGTACCAGAAGGGGTTGTGATGATAGACGGCGCTGTTTGAGCTGAGCTGCAGGTCCAGGTCCGGGAAGCCTTCATACAGGTTGAAGGAGACGCCGTTGGGGACCGGGCGGAAGTCCGTCCGAGCCGCCCCGTTCTCCTGGGTCAGGTCGTGGACCCGGCGGAATGCCAGGAAAGGCTTGAGGCTCAGCGTCACCTTGGACGGGGCCTTGACCAGGTCGTAGCGGACCAGGAGCCGGTTGCCGTCCGGGACGAGGACGAGGCTCTTGGTGAAGACGATCTCGCCGACCTTGTAGGTGATCTTCGGCACCGGGTCGGCGTCGAAATCGATGATGTACTTGTGGCCGCGGGGCTCGTAGATGTCCCCGTAGCAGTGGATGCCGAGGTTGAAACGCTTGCTGTTGAGCGTCAGGCTCTCATCCAGGGCGGAGAGGAGCACGTACCGGGAACCGCCGAAACGATCCACCGGCACGGCGAGCAGGCCGTGGTAGCGGCGCGTGTTGCACGTCACGATGGACGTGTTGCAGAACGCGCCGGTCTTGGAGGCCAGGATGATCTCCCGCTTCAGGGAATACGCCAGGTTGACGAGCTCGGCCTTGTTGAACTTCAGGAATGCCATATGTCGTTATAACTTTCTTAACACCAACACCGTACGGGAAGGAAGGTACAGGGACAGCCGACCGCCTACGGTGAAGTGGTGTTCCCCGTGGGCACGGCGGTCGAAGCCGTCATAGCGGGGGAGGTCGGAGTCCAGGACCTGGACATACTCCCCTTCCGGCGCCTCGAAGCCGTAGTCCGCGAAGGAACCCGTTGCGTTGAAATTGGCTGCAAAGATACAGTTTCCGCGGCTGAAAACCAAGACTTTTTTCTCCTCATCCTGCACAAGCAGCCGCGGCCGCGCGCCGAGCAGGCGTTCCCGGCGGATGAAATGCACCATATCGGCGTCGAAATTCCGCAGGTACCGGTAACGGAGATAGTCCGGACGGGCGAGGGACCACAGCCGGCGGGCATGGGCGAAGGACCAGCCGTTGCCCTCGCGCGGGAAGTCGATCCACTCGGGGTGGCCGAACTCGTTGCCCATGAAATTGAGGTAGCCGTCGCCGGCGGTCGCGGCCGTCACGAGGCGGATCATCTTGTGGAGGGCGATCCCCCGGTCCACGACGGCATTCCGGGACTCCTTGTTCATGGAGAAATACATCTCCTTGTCCATGAGCCTGAAAATGAGGGTCTTGTCCCCCACCAGGGCCTGGTCGTGGCATTCGGCGTAGGAGATGGTCTTCTCGTCGTCCCGTTTGTTGGTCAGCTGCCACCAGATCTCGCCGACGGACCACTGCTCGTCGGAGAGGGTCTTGATCCACTTGATCCAGTTGTCGGCGACGCCCATCGACATGCGGAAATCGAAGCCGACGCCGCCGCGGGCGAAGGGGGCGGCCAGGCCAGCCATGCCGCTCACGTCCTCGGCGATGGTGAAGGCGTTGGGGTTCATTTCCCGGACCAGGCGGTTCGCCAGGGCGAGGTATGTCACCGCGTTCTCGTCCACCCCGTCGTTGAAATAATTCTCATAGCCGACGAAGTCCTTGCCGAGGCCATGGTCCCAGTAGAGCATCGACGTGACGCCGTCGAAACGAAAACCGTCGATATGGTACTCCTCCATCCAGTATTTCACGTTGGACAGGAGGAAAAACTTCGTCTCGTCCTTGCCGTAGTCGAAGCAGCGGGAGCCCCAGGCCGGATGGCGGCCCTGGGGGCCCTTGTAGAAATACAGGTCCTCCCGGCCGTCGAAGTTGGAGAGGCCTTCGGCTTCGTTGTCCACGCTGTGGCTGTGGACGATGTCCATCACCACCGCGATGCCCTTGCCGTGGGCGTCGTCCACCAGGCGCTTGAATTCCTCCGGGGTGCCGAAACGGGAACTCAGCGCGTAGAAATTCGAAACCTGGTAGCCGAAGGAGCCGTAGTACGGATGCTCCTGGAGGGCCATGATCTGGAGGGTGTCGTAGCCCAGTTCCTTCACCTGCGGGAGGACCGTCGTCCGGAACTCCTCGAAAGAGGCCACTTTCTCCTCTTCCGAGCTCATGCCGATGTGGCACTCATAGATCATCGGATGGGGCCGCCGGCCGGCCCGGGGATGCTTCCAGACGTATTTTTCGTCCGGATCCCAGACCTGGGCGCAGAAGACCTTGGTGACCGGGTCCTGCACCGCGCGGGTCGTATAGGCGGGCAGGCGTTCCCCGCCGCCGCCGGGCCATTCGATGAAAAGCTTGTACAGTTCGCCGTGGCGGAGGAACATCGCCGGGAGCTTCAGTTCCCAGTTGCCGCCGCCGACGGCCTGCAGGGCGTAGCCGTCCGTGCGCTTCCAGTTGTTGAACTCGCCGACCAGGTGGATCCGCGTGGCGTTGGGGGCCCACTCGCGGAAGACCCAGGAGCCGTCATCGCAGCGGTGGAGGCCGTAGTAGAGATGGTTGTTGACGGCGTCTTTCAGCTTGCCGTCCCCTGCGATGTGCCGGTAGGCGGCCTCGATGCGGGCATGGCGGGCATCGATGGCGCCCTTGAAGGGCATCAGCCAGGGATCATTATCGTAAATTTTCTTCATAGCCGTATCAGTCCCGACAGTCGCATCAGTCCCGGTCGAGGGCGTCGATCTTCTCCTTCACGCCGCGGAGATAATCGCGGCATGCCTTCACCAGTTCCTTGCTGCGGCCCACGAGGAGGTCCACGTCATCCAGTTTCGTTTCCGGATTCTCCACCTTTTTCGCAATCTCCTCCAGTTCGGCGACCGCCTTCGCATAATCGAATTTCTCTGCCATATATCGTTCTTTCTATCAGTTGTTTCCGTCTTTATGCCGTGGCCGTTTTTTCCTGATTCCCGTCCTCCCGCCAGACTTCGCTGACATGGGCGCGGAGGGCACCGTCCGAGAAACGGACGCCGATGCGCGACCCGACGCCGACCCGCTCCACCGTCTTGAGGATCCGGTTGCGGTCGTCGGTAACGAGGACATAGCCGCGCGAAAGGATCGCCCGCGGATCGGCGGATGCAATCCGCGCTTCCTTCAGCGCGATGTCCGACACCCCTGCCCCGACAACCGCGTTCATGCCGAAGCGCAGGCGCTGGACGGCATCGGCCAGGCCCTTCTCCACCGCATGGAGTTTTGCGGTCGCGCCGCGGGAAAGGCGGGTCGCCGCCTGCGTCACGCGGGCGTTCTCCGCCGCCAGGCGGGCGTCCAGCCCGCGGGCGATGCGCGTCGCAGTCCGCGACAGGGCCGCGTCGGCCGCCGATGTTCCCCGGTGAAGCCCGAGGCGGATCCGGGCGAGAAGCGCTTCCGTATCGCGGAGGGCATCCTGGACACGGCGCTGCGCCCCGGAGGCGATGCGGACGCCGAAATCGGCCACCCGTGCATCCTCGGCGGCGAAAATGTCGATGAACACGTCCGCCAGCGCCGTCGGCGTCTTGACGAAACGGTTCGCGGCCATGTCAGCGACGTGGTAGTCCCGCTCGTGCCCGATGGCCGTCAGCACGGGGAGCGGGCAGGTGGCAATCGCCACGGCGAGGTCATAATCGTCAAAACAGGCGAGGTCCGTTTCCGACCCGCCGCCGCGCAGAATCAGCACGGCATCGTAACCTGCCTCATCCTGAATGGTTTCCAAAGCGGAGATGATGGATTCCGGAGCGGATTCGCCCTGCATCAGCGCCTCGAACAGGTCGGCCCGGATGGCATAGCCGGACTCGGAGAGGTGGTCCAGGAAATCCTCCAGCCCGGCCGCCGTCCGCGAAGACACGACGGCCAGCCTCGCCGGAAGCGCCGGCAGGCACAGCTCCTGCTGCATCTCGAGATAGCCCCCCGCCTTCAGCCGCTCGATGGTCCGCTTCCGCTCCTGCATCTTCTCCCCGAGGGTGAACGCCGGATCGATGTCATCGATGAACAGGGAGATCCCGTACAGTTCGCTGTAGTTCACCTGGACCCGCACCAGCACGGTAATCCCCGCCTGAAGCGTCTGCCCCGTCCCGCTCTCGAAACAGGCCTTGATGGAAGGAAACTGCCACTTCCAGATCATCGCCCGCACCTCCGCAACAGGTTTTCCCCGCTCCGACTGCGTCAGGCTCAGGTAACAATGCCCGTTCGCACGCGGACTCCACTGCCCGATCTCCGCCCGGACCCACAGCTTCTCCGGAAAGAGATCCCCGATCCCCTCCCTGATCTGCGCCTGCAGCGTCCGTAAATCCACAAACTCCCGGTCCATCGTACCCGTTTCCCCCTTTTATAGGGGGATTTACAAATATAAACAAAAAAAACACATATCCCACCGATTCCGAATTCCATCTCGCCGCTTATCCACTTTTTTTAACGCATCTTCACGCAACGCCTGCAAAGCACCGGCCTCCATCCGCCCTCGTGATCCACAGCAGGCCGCAGACATTGCGGAACCACCTCCAACCAGACACTCCGGCCCTGAAATGGCCTAAAACCGAGTGCAGGGGGCACACTTAGCATGTGTACACGGAAAGGGGGCCAGAGCGGAGGTTTTTTGTACACATAGGCATCGGAACAGGGTGGAATTGCCCCTTATCGCACTAAGTGTACAGCAAACGGGCTTTCAACTCGCCTTCGCATGTACACTTAGATTAATCGCGGGGCTGTCGTGTCAGTTCGAGGAAGAGATCGCGTTGGGCCTATTTGTGCGCAAGGGGCGGCAGCGGCATTCAGCGTGCGTCGCGGGCAAAAACATCCCCGTATGCCTGCGGCAGCGGCATTCAGCGTGCGCCACGGGCAAAAATAGCCCTGCATGCCTGCGGCAGGGGCATTCAGTGTGCACCACGGGCAAGAACAGCCCCGTATGCCTGCGGCAGGGGCATTCAGCGTGCGTCGCGGGCAAAAACAGCCCCGTATGCCTGCGGCGAGGGATAGCGGCGCGTACTATAAGCGATGGGCGCCCGGGGCGGCTTAAGATTCCGCGTCCGGGCCGGAATCAGCGCCAAGGCCGGAACTGGTGACAGCGTCCGGGCCGGAATCAGCGCCAGGGCCGGAGCTGGTGACAGCGTCCGGGCCAGGACCAGAGCCAGTGACAAGATCAGCGCCAGCGCCCGAATCAAGGCGGCCGACGGAATCAGGGCCGCCGACGGAATCGGTGCCGATAACGGAATCAGCCCCCTCGCCGGAATCCGGGCCGCCGACCGGGGCGGGGAGGGGTTTCCTGGGATTCTGGCGGACGCCGTAGGAGATGACCTGGCGGGCGGAGGTGACGATGCTGGGGCCGGAGTTGCGGAGCTTGACCTCCGCGCGGTGGTACTGGCCGAGGGCGGTTTCGAGGGAGCTCCCGACCGCCTGGTAATCCTTGCAGAAGTCGGCGACGCGGGAGACCATGTTCTCTGCGGCGGAAATGATAAGCTGCTGGTTCTGAACCTGTTCCAGGTTCGTCCAGGCCAGTTTGATTACCCGGAGGAAGGGCATGATGGTTTCCTCGGTGGTAATGAGGACATTCTGGGAGCGGGCCCATTTCAGGAGCGCGTGGTCGGACTCGCAGGCGAGGCGGAGCGCCGGGTAGAGGGGGACGAACATCACGACGAAGTCGATGCGCTTGCGGTCCGGAGCGAGGTAATGCGAATAATCCTTCCGGGCCAGCCCCTCGACCTGGCGGCGGACGGCGAGCAGGTGGCGTTGCGCCGCTTCCTCCCGCGCCGGGTCGTCGGCGGCCTGGCACCAGTCGTAGTACGCGCTGAGGTTGACCTTGGAGTCCACGATGATGTCGTAGCCGTCGGGATAATGGAGGATGAAGTCCGGCCGCATGCGGGAGGCCGTGTCCTCGTTCTTGACGACGTGGCCCGTGTCGTCCCGGAGGGTCTCCTGGGTCTCATAGTCCCGCGGCGCGGAGAGTCCTTCCTGGAGGAACAGGTTCTCCAGGACGACCTCGCCCCAGTCCCCCTGGAACTTGTTGCTCCCGCGCATCGCATCGGCCAGGCTGTCGGCTTTGGAACCGATGTCCACGGCCTGTTTCTGCAGGGCGCCGACGGCGGTCTCGAGCTGCGTCCGGAGGGAAGCGGACGAGGCCGTCTGCGCCTCCTTGTTCTTCTCGAACGCCTCCTTCATCGCCCGGACATTCTCATCCAGGGCGCCTGTAATGGTCTTGAAGGAGGTCTCGGCGGAGGCCTTCAGTTCATCCTCCCGCGCCTTCAGGATCTCCTCCGTGCGGGCGGACATTTCATGCCGGAGCGCCGCCAGCTGCTCGCCCAGGGCCTTTTCGTGCGAGGTCTTGAGGTCGGTGACCATCCGGTTGTAATTCTCCTTCAGGAGGGCGACGGATTCGGTTTTGTCCTGACGGGCGTCGGCGATGGTCCGGTCCTTTTCCCCGAGCTGTTCCCGGAGGACGGCGATCTCCTTGTCCCGCCCGGCCAGGTCGGCCTCCGCGCGGGCGCAAGCCGCATCCAGCTCCGCTTTCGCACGTGCCGCCGCAGCGTCCAGTTCCGCCTTCGCACGGGCACCGGCCGCCTCCAGTTCCGCCTTCGCACGGCTCCGCACCAGGTGGCGCGTCAGCAGCACGGCGGCGATGACGAGCACCGCCGCTGCCGCGACAACAATCAGAAGCGTCTGGTCCATAATAACTTACTTGGAGCGCGTGTAGATCTGGACCGGGCAGCCGCAGAAGTCGAAATGCTCCCGCAGGCGGTTTTCCAGGTACCGCTTGTACGGATCTTTCACCCACTGCGGCAGGTTGCAGAAGAAAGCGAACTGCGGCGTCCGGGTCGGGAGCTGGGTCACATACTTGATCTTGACATACTTCCCCTTCCAGGCCGGCGGCGGATAATTCTCGATCTCCGGCAGCATCACGTCATTCAGTTCGGAGGTCGGGATGCGGCGGACCATGTTCTCCGCCACGCGGGCGGCGGCATCGAGCACCTGCAGGATCCGCTGCTTCCCGGTCACGGAGGTGAAGATGACCGGCACGTCGTCGAAGGGCGCGATGCGCGCCTTGAGCGACGCCGTATATTCCTTCATCGTGTTGCTCTCCTTCTCGAAGAGGTCCCACTTGTTCACCACGAGCACGCAGCCCTTCCGGTTCTTCTGGATGACATTGAAGATGCTCATGTCCTGCGCCTCCATCCCGAGGGTCGCGTCGATCATCAGGATGCAGATGTCGGAATGCTCGATGGCGCGGATGGACCGGAGGACGGAATAGAACTCCAGGTCCTCGTGGACCTTGTTCTTCTTCCGGATGCCGGCGGTGTCCACGAGCATGAACTCGTGGCCGAACTTGTTGTAATAGGTGGAGATGGCGTCCCGGGTCGTGCCGGCGACCGGCGTGACGATGTTGCGGTCCTCGCCGAGGAGGGCGTTGGTCAGGGACGACTTGCCCACGTTCGGCCGGCCGACGATGGCGATGTGCGGCAGGTCGGACCGGTCGTCGACCGTCTCCGAATCCTCCGGCAGCACCTTCACGATCTCGTCGAGCAGGTCGCCCGTCCCGGAACCGTTGGCCGCGGAAATCGTCCAGACCTCACCGAGCCCGAGCCGGTAGAAATCGAAGGCGTCGTACATCTTCTCGCCGCTGTCCACCTTGTTGACACAGAGGACGACGGGCTTTTTCGAGCGGCGGAGCAGGTCGGCGATCTCGGCGTCATAGTCGGTGATGCCCGTCGCCGCCTCGCACATGAACAGGACCACGTCCGACTCGGAGATGGCGATTTCCACCTGGCGGCGGATCGCCTCCTCGAAGACGTCGTCGGAATTGGAGGTGTAGCCGCCGGTGTCAACGACGGAGAATTCCCGGCCGCACCACTCGCACTTGCCGTAGTGCCGGTCGCGCGTCACGCCGGCGGTTTCGTCCACGATGGCCTGCCGCATGCCGACAAGCCGGTTGAAAAGGGTGGATTTGCCGACGTTCGGCCTCCCCACGATCGCTACCAATGCCATAGTCTCTACTGTTTCTCTGTTTCAAAAAAGGCGCAGCCCCTGCAGGCGTCGCTGTAGTTGCCGTCGCAGGCGGCATGCTTCCGCCCACCCCGGAGCAGCTCCAATTCCTCCTCCTTCGCGCACTTGATCCCCCGCTTCCGCATCTCGGGATTGGTGCTGATCTCCCCGTCCGGGAAGGGTTTCCCCCGGAAGAAGATGTTGACACCGAGGCCGATGACGGCGATGCCCACGAAGATGACGGCGGCGAGGAAGACTTTCATCCGTTACAGCGGGAATTCGTCGGAAATGGGTTCGTAGTTATAGACCTTCAGGATCATCCGCGCGAAGGTTTCCGCCAGGGAGACCACGCGGATCTTGCCCTGGAGCTTCACCTTTTCGGGGTCCGTGGACAGCGGGATCGTGTCGGTCACATAGACTTCCGTCAGGGCGGAGGAATCGATGCGCTCATACGCCGGGCCGGAGAGCACCGCGTGGGTCGCGAAGGCGCGGACGCTGTTGGCGCCCCGCTTCACGAGCTCGTTCGCGGCAGCGGTCAGCGTGCCGGCCGTGTCGATGATGTCGTCGATGATGACGATGTCCTTCCCCTCCACCTCGCCGATCGGCTGGATCCGCTCCACGACATTGGCCCGCGCACGGGTCTTGTGGCAGATGACCACCGGGCAGTGGAGGTATTTCGCATAGGCGTTGGCCCGCTTGGCGCCGCCCATGTCCGGGGCCGCGATCGTGAAGGATTTCGGATTCTTGTCGCGGAGTTTCTTCAGGATGCCGAGGAAGTCGTTGCTGGCGTAGAGGTGGTTCACCGGGATGTCGAAGAAGCCCTGGATCTGGTCCGCATGGAGGTCGCAGACCATCATGCTGTCGGTCCCGACAGCGGCGAGCATGTTGGCGACGACCTTCGCGCCGATGGACACGCGGGGCCGGTCCTTGCGGTCCTGGCGGGCCCAGCCGAAATACGGCATGACCGCGATGACCTTGTTGGCGGAAGCACGCTTGGCCGCGTCGATGGTCAGGAGGAGCTCCATCAGGTTGTCCGACGGGGGGAAGGTGGACTGGATGATAAAACAGGTCGCACCGCGGACACTGGAGGAGAACGACGGCTGGAATTCGCCGTCGCTGAAACGGGATACTTCCAGGGAGCCCAGCGCCACGGCCGGCTCTTCCGGAGATTTCATGCGGTTCATCGCATCTACCACGCGCTGCGCGAAATCCTTGGTGGCCTCGCAGGCGAATAGTTCCATCCTGTGCTTGTGAAAGTCGTTTAACATGATATCATAGGGTTTCAAGTACTTCTCCGATATAGCCGAGGATCTCCTCCTTCCCCGCGCCGGTCTGGGCGGAGCTCACGAAACAGGGCGGCAGTTCCTCCCAGTCCTCGAGGATCCGGGCGCAGTTCTTCTCCACCTGGGCGGCGAGGACGTTGGGGCCCTGCTTGTCGCCTTTCGTGAAGATGATCCCGAAGGGAATCCCCTCCTCCCCGAGCCGTGCCATGAATGCGAGGTCGATCTTCTGCATGTCGTGCCGGGAATCCAGCAGCACGAAGAGCATCACCAGTTCCTCCGAGTGGAGGATGTAGTCCCAGATGACGGCCTGGAGTTCCTCGCGCGCCTTGCCGCCGAGTTTGGCATAGCCATAGCCCGGCAGGTCCACGAGGTACCACTTGTCATTGATACGGAAATGATTGACCAGCTGCGTCTTGCCAGGTGTCTGGGAGGTCTTCGCCAGCTTGTTGTTGGCGCAGAGCATGTTGATCAGGGAGGACTTCCCGACATTGGAACGGCCGATGAAGGCGAATTCCGGCAGCCGGTCCTCCGGCTTCTGGTGAACCCGGGTACTGCTCTTGACGAACTCCGCTTTCGTGACCTTCATCGCTCCTGACAATTCCAAAAGACAAAGATAAGAAAAAAACAATCGCCCGTCAAGGTTTCGGATAACGGACGATGAACGCGGCGCCGCCGAGGGCGAAGGAGCGCTCGTAGGAGATCTCGCCCTTGCAGCGCTCGATGACGGTGCGGCTGATGGCGAGGCCGAGGCCGGTGCCGCCGGACTTGGTCGTGAAGTTCGGGGTGAAGAGGCGCGGGAGGAAGGCCTCCGGAACGCCGGGGCCATTGTCTTCCACGACGATATCGTAGTAGCCCTCCCGCGCTGAATGCCGGAGCGAGACGGCAATGACGCCCTTCTCCGGCGTACGGCCGGCCTCCAGCGCCTGCGCCCGCGCACCCTCGATCGCCTGGACCGAGTTGGTGATCAGGTTCACCAGCACCCGCGTAAGCTGGGGCCTAGGGCCTTCAATCCGGGCGCCTTCCAGGCCGAAGTAATTGATATCCATGTCATCCCGTCCCGAGAAGATCATCACCTCGTCCCGCAGCAGGGCGTCGAGGTCGATCGGGACCGGGTCCTCCGAATAGAGTTTCGCGAAGGTGGAGAACTCGTTGGCGGTCTCGGTCAGGATGCCGATATGGTCGAGCACGACGCCGGCCACCTCGTCGAACTTGGCCTCCCAGGCGGGATTCCCGGACGCCTTCATCCGGATGAGCATCTGGAGCCGGAGCTTGATCGGGGTGAGCGGATTCTTGATCTCGTGCGCGACCTGCCGCGCCATTTCGCTCCAGGCCTTGTCGCGCTCGGCCTGGGCCAGTTTCCGCGTCGATTCCGACAGGTCCCGCACCATGCGGTTGTAGGCCGTCACCAGCGAGGTGATCTCGTCATCCTGGTCATAATCGATGTATTCCAGGTGGTCGATGTCGGCGACGCTCATCTTGGCGCTCATCTCGCTGAGCGGCTTGAAGAGGCGGTCGATGACCGCGGACGTGACGAACCGGGCGAGGATCAGCAGCAGGAGGAAAGCCGTGATGATGGTCGCGATGTGGCTGACCGCCTCCGTCTCGAGGTCGTAATTCTGGTCCGTGTACGGGGAACTGACGATCGCCAGCATCTCGCCGTCGCTCCCGAATACGGGGGCATAGAGGGTGTAGAACCGGTGGGAGGACAGCTGTTCCCGATGGATATAATACCGCCGGTGGCCATATACGATGTTGTAGAGCGCATCCTCGTTCAGCCGCCGCCCGATGATCATCCGGTCGAAAATTTCCGGGGTCGTCGTCAGGAAGACGCGGCCCGAGGGGGAATAGAGGGTAATGTCGCTCTTGAGGACATCGGCCGTGTATTCGAGCGCGCCCATCACCTCCTGCCCGCGCAGTTCAGAGAGCGACGAGGCCTGCCGGAGACGGCCCTGGACCATCGTCTGGATCGTATTGATCTTCGAGGACATCATCTCGCGCATATCCTTGTCGTTGCGGCGGTAGACGAAATAGACGCTGAACACGGCCATGGCGACGAGCGTCAGGATGAGGGCGACATACAGGATCGCATTGATCCGCGTCTTGTAATAGCGCTTTTCCCGACCGTTGTCGCCGCGGCGCCGCCGGGTGACCAGGGTGATCAGGAAGAAGGAGAGGATGGCGAACAGGAACCCCTCCACGATATAGTGCATAACCTCGGTCTTCGCCCGGGAGATGACAATGACCTCGTCCTCCGAGATGGCGTGGACGAAGTGGATGAAGCCGTCGGCCGACAGCGTGCCCCGGTCCCTGCCGGAGGAGATGGGCTGGAGCGGTTCCGAAAGCAGGGTCGGATAGCCGTAATTGCCCTTGTAGGAGGCCAGGCGGCCCGAAATGTACTTGGCGTAGGAGTAATGGCCGGGCACCGCGACGCGTCCGGGCTCCGCGATGCCGAGCAGGCTGAGATAGCCGCGGTCCTCGCGGTTCGATTTCGGCTCGACCCCGATCAGCAGGTCCACCGTCCCGGAATACCTTGTATAATAGGAAAACACGCCTGCATAACGTGCGCGTCCGCTCATATCCCGGCTGTAGAAGAACCGGGAATCGTCCGCGATCTGCGTCCCGTCCCCGATCCGGGTGGCGAGCAAGGACGCGATGACGGGGTCATTCCCGACGGAGAGATTGATGACGGAGATGTCGTAATTCTGCGCCAGGCGGGCCATGTAGGTCTCCGCCAACCGGTTCTGGATCAGCCCGTTGCTGTTCTGCAGGGGGGAGACGGCCGCGATGACGGGATCCGACGCGACGGCCCCCTCGATCCCGCGGAGCTGGATTTCCAGGCCGATATCCCGGTCCATGGCCAGGCGGTTGCTCCAGACCTCGACCCGGTTCTGCTCCTTCCGGAAACCCAGGACGGAGGAGGCGATGACGAAATAGGCGGCCGCGAGGAACGAGAAGACGAGCCGGCCCCGGCGGGAGAAGGCGTCATAGCGCCATCCGAAGAAGAGCCGGGCCGCCGGAGCGGTCATCTGCACGAGCAGCGGCAGGGCCAGCGCCAGCAGGAAGAAGGACAGGTAAACGACGGCCGTATAATAGGACAGCGAGTCGATCCGGTAAAGCTCCAGCGTGATCCCGGAGTTCAACACGATGCTCCGGAAGGTCGTATGGATATAAACGGCGAGCAGGAGCGCGGCAGCCGCCAGGATGCCCGCTCCCAGCCCCAACCGCAGGCGGGGCCGGGCCGCGCGGGAACGTTTGAGCAGCGTCCAGCGCACCAGGTAGGTATCGAGGGCGGCGAGCGTAAGCAACAGATTGACCGTCAGTACCGCGCCCAGTGAATACAGCAGCGGGCCGTCCGCATAGATCGACGGGGAGAAGAGCCGCGAGGCGCTGGTGACGAACATCCCGTAGAAGTAAACGCCGGCCAGCAGGACGGCCTGCATGAGCAGGGTCAGGAAATACCGGAGCAGGCTCCTGCGGCAGGAAAGGAACAGCAGCGTCCCGATGAGGAAAAGCGCCACGCCGAGCCAGAACAGGAGGTAATTCGACACCACGCGGACGGGCTCGACCGCTTCGGCCGCCACCTTGAAAAGGGGGCTGCCCTCGAGGGAGACGGAGGAGCCGACGCTCGCCGAAATCGGCAGGAGCGAGAACCGCGACCCGAGCCCGAGGCGGAGGTTGACGGCATTCATGCCCTTCGCCCCCAGTTCATCGACCATTTCCAGCCCGCCGATCACCAGGCAGCCGTCCCCGTCACGTTTCGCCCGGGCCAGGTACCATTTCGGCCCGAAATTGTAATAGCCGGGCTTCTCCCCCACCTCGGAGAGCGGGGAGACCAGCGGGTTGCGGCTGCTGCCGAGGCGCGGGAATACGGTACGGTCGCGGATGTCGTCGCTGATGATCGGGAACTGGTGGGCCCAGGACTGGAGGGTGTCGCCCACATACCGGTAGACGACCATGTCGTCCGGAAGCTTCCCGAGGTCCAGCCAGGCGGCAGGGTCCGCGGAAAGCGCCTTGTCCATGAATTGCCCGAGGAGGGCCATGCGCTTCTCCACTTTCCGCCCGATGGTGCGGGCGGCGGCGTCCGTGTTCACGGGTCCGCGGCCCACCAGCGTCGAGGCCGCCAGCAGCAACAGGGAAAGGGCGAGGACCGAGAGGGCCGCCGCCTGACGGATCCGGCGCTTATTCATGGTGATACGGTTCTCCTTTTATGATCGTAAAGGCACGGTACAGCTGTTCGGCGAAAAGGGTCCGGACCATCTGGTGCGAGAAGGTCATTTTCGAGAGGGAAACCTTGCCGTCGCTGTGGGCGTAAACGGCTTCCGAAAAGCCGTAGGCGCCGCCGATGACGAAGACGACGTCCCGCCCCCGCTGCAGCTTTTCCTCCAGGTACCGGGCGAAATCGAGGGAGCGGAATTCCCGGCCGCGTTCGTCCAGGAGGATGACCTCGTCGGCGGGCCGGACAGCCTTCAGGATCAGTTCCCCCTCGCGTTCCCGGATCTGGTCCCGGGTCAGCGCGGAGACATTTTTCAGCTGCGGGATCTCCTTCAGGGTGAAAGGCACATAATGGGAGAGCCGGGCCACATACAGGTCCAGTCCCTCCTTCACCCATTTCACGTCGGTCTTTCCGACCGTCAGCAGCTTGATATCCATCCCGCAGCAGATCAACGTCACAAAGATACGCAGATGGCTCGGTATTTGCAAGAAAAGCGCCGTGATGAGAAAATGGATCGGCATCATCGTCTGCGCCGTCGCGCTGCTCGCGGCTCCCGCCTCTTCCGCCCAGGAGGAAGGGTACGACGTATTCATCCCCATCGCCAAGTACATCGCGAAAGGCGACGCCGTCCGGCTCTCCGCCTGGTTCGCCGACAACCTCGAGATCTCCGTCATCTCCCAGACCGGCGACTCCTCCCGCAACCAGGCCCGCCAGATCCTCAAATCCTTCTTCGACACCTACACGCCCCGCTCCTTCGACATCACCCACAAGGCCTCGCGGGCGAACATGAAATACGCCCTCGGCCTGCTGAACGCCGGCGGCGAAGTCTTCCTCGTGACGGTATTCGTCAATTACAAGGAAGGCGGCTACCAGATCCAACAACTGAAAATCGAGCGCCAGACGGCCGTTTACTGAGTTTGGCACGGTGCTTGTATCCAGCAAGACACGGTTAGTTTTAGTTAATAATAGGGTTTATGCAAGATGTGGTCACTCCGGGAGGACTGACCACATTTTCTGTGTTTATTTTTAATTTTTTTCGCTTTTATTCTGTTACTTTTCGACGCCTGATTCTTACAATTATTAAACAAAATATTTAATATCGGTTCACCGATAAAAAAATCAGCCGGAAACACGCACATATATATTATATTATGAGCCTTTCCGCCGATTTGCAGAAATGAAATATGTTTTGCATCTTTGCGGCTAAGTTGCTTTTTTGCATAACCCTATGCAATTTGCATAAAGACCCTATTATACTCGGTAACGTAGTGTTTTGTTTAATAATTTAACTTATGAGTAAAATCAAATTTCTCCTCGCCGCGCTCCTGCTGTTCGCGGGCCAGGCGGCTTTTGCTCAGAAGCAGGTTTCCGGTAAGGTGACCAGCGCCGAAGACGGATCTTCCCTCCCCGGCGTCACGGTCTCCGTCTCCGGAACACTGAAGGGAACGGTCACCGACCAGAACGGTGCCTATTCCATCAGTGCACCGGACGAAGGCGTCCTGCTTTTCTCCTGCCTCGGTTACCAGGAGCAGCGCATAGCCATCGGTGAAAGAACCCGCATCGACGTCGCCCTCCAGCCGGAGGCCATCAGCCTCGACGAAGTCCTCGTGACCGCCGTCGGTATCCAGCGTACCGAACGGTCCCTCGGTTACTCCGTCACGAAGGTTGATGCCGGAGAGGCCGTCCAGAAGGCGGAGCCCGACATGCTCCGTTCCCTCGACGGCAAGATCGCAGGCGTCCAGATTTCCGCTCCGTCCGGTGATGCCGGCGGCGCGACCCGTGTGACCATCCGCGGTAACTCCTCCTTCCTCGGCAACAACCAGCCGCTCTACGTGGTCGACGGCGTGCCGTTCAGCAACGACGGCAGCAGCGCCAGAAGCCGCGCGTCCGGCATGGGCGGTGCGCTCGGCAGCGGTATCTCCACCCTCGACCCGAACGACATCGAATCCATGAGCGTCCTGAAGGGTGCCGCCGCGGCCGTGCTTTACGGTTCCCGCGCCGCGAACGGCGTCATCCTCATCACCACCAAGTCCGGCTCGAAGAACGCGGCCGGCAGGAAGGGCTACACCGTTTCCTTCAGTTCCTCCTACGCCCTGGAGGGCATCGCCTCCCTGCCGGAGTACCAGAACCGGTACGGCCAGGGCTCCGAGTTCAACATCGGCGGTTCCAACGGTTCCTGGGGTCCCGAATTCCAACCGGGCATGACCCAGGACATGTATGCGGACATCGCCGCCCTGTATCCGGACCTCGCGAAGGAACTCTATCCCGACCTGGACGGCAAGATTCCCTATCAGGCCTATCCTGACAACGTCAAGAACCTCTTCCGCCGGGGCAGCGTCTGGGACAATTCCATCAATGTCCAGAACATCAACGACAAGGGCATGTTCAATGCCACCGCGTCCTATACCAACCAGAAGAGCTACATCCCCGGTTCCGACTTCGACCGCTACTCCTTCAGCCTCGGCGGACACCAGCAGATCACCAAGCGGCTCACCATCGGCGGCAACATGTCCTATTCCGTCACCGACCAGTGCAGCCCGATGTACGGCTACAACCAGTCCGGCGACGAACTCGGCGGCCTCTCCTCCCTCGCCCGCGCATTCATCATGCCGCGTAGCTGGGACATCCAGAAATTCCCGTACCAGACACCGGACGGCGCCAACCTGCTTTTCCAGCTCACCTCACAGGCGAACAACCCGTACTGGGCTTGGGAGAATGACAAGATCACCACGCAGCAGAAGCGTACGGTGGCCAATTTCAATGCCGGCTACAAATTCACGGACTGGCTTTCCCTCGACTATACCCTCGGTTACAACGACTATACCCAGGACCGCAAGAACGTCATCAACCTGGGGTCCCGCGGTTACGGCGGCAAGGGCTACATCCGCAAGAGTGTCTACAATGACGCCATGCTCGAATCGACCCTGCTCCTGACGGCCGAAAAGGACCTCATGGAGGACCTCAACCTCCGGGTCACCCTCGGTCACAACTACAACCAGGAGACTTCGTCGACTTTCACGGCCAACGGCCCCGAAATCGTCAACCGCGGCATCTATGCCATCGACAACACGAAGTCCCAGACGGCCGGCGAGAATTATGCCCGCGCACGGAAGTGGGGTGTCTTCGCCGATATCCTCCTCAACTACAAGAACTGGGCGTTCCTCAACCTGTCCGGCCGTAACGACGTGTCCTCGACCCTCCCGGTCGCCAACAACAGTTTCTTCTATCCCGCCATCTCCGCATCCGTGGTGTTCACCGAGGCCCTGGGGCTCCAGGACAGCTTCCTGAACTTCGGCAAGGTGCGCGCCAGCTGGGCCAAGGTCGGTAACGACGCCTCCCCGTACTACAACAACGGCACCTTCGTCACGGGCGCCCCGTACATGGGACAGGCCGTCATGGAACTCCCGACCACCCTCTACGACGAGAACCTCCAGCCGGAATTCACCACCGAGTTCGAGGCCGGTACGGAACTCAAGTTCTTCGACAGCCGCATCGCTTTCGACGGCACCTTCTACAACCGGATCTCCGACAACCAGATCGGTGCCATGACCATGTCCCCGTCCTCCGGCTACGACAGTTATGTAACCAACTTCGGTTCCATCCGCAACCGCGGTGTCGAACTCGGACTGGACGTCTATCCGGTCGTGACCAAGGACTTCAGCTGGAGCATTTATACGGTCTTCACGAAGAACAACTCCAAGGTCCTCTCCCTGACCGAAGGCATGGATGAACTCTACATCGGCGGTGACTTCGATACGCCGAGGCCCGGCCTGCGGGTCGGCGAGCCGTACGGTATCCTGATCGGCGAAAAGATCGCCCGGGCCAAGGACGGCACCCCGCTCATCGCGCCGGCGACGGGTATGTACATCAACGATCCGGTCCCCGGCGTCATCGGTGACCCGAACCCGGACTACAAACTCGCCCTGACCAACACCTTCCGTTACAAGGGCTTCTCCCTCGGTTTCATGTTCGATTTCCAGAAAGGCGGATGCGTCTATTCCTCCTATCTGACCGACCTGCTGGGCCGTGGTGTCACGAAAGACACGGAAGACCACTACGGCAGCCGTATCATCCCCGGCTACTGGGCCGATCCCAATACGCTTGAGCCGTACATGGACGCCGAAGGAAACTACTTCCACAACACGACAGCCGTCGGCGAGGACGACCTCTGGTTCTCCGACGGCACCTATTCCACCTTCGCCATCAACTCCTGTGACGAGGTCGCGGTTTACGACGCGACGGTGCTCCGCCTGCGTGAACTCACCTTCTCCTACTCGTTCCCGAAGAAGTGGATCTCCCGCCTGAAACTCTCCGGCGCCGAGCTCGGTATCGCGGGCAGGAATCTCTGGTTCTGGGCTCCGAACGTGCCGAAGTATTCCAACTACGACCCGGTCGTCAACTCCTACGGCGAAACCAACGTCCAGGGTATCGACTACACGTCCGCCCCGTCCGTCCGCCGTCTGGCCTTCAATCTCAAATTAACGTTCTAATGTGCCGGAAGATATGAAAAGGAAGTTTTACACACTGATCGGAACTGCCCTCGCCGCCCTTGCGCTGAGCGGGTGCAATCTGGATATCAACAAAGACCCGTACGTCGTCACCAACCTCAACTTCGACCAGCTTCTGACTGCCACCGAATACGAAGTCGGTATCAACTTCGCCGAGGGTTACTACCTGAATGCCAACTTCTCCGCATACGTCCACCACACGGTAAGCCGCGAAATTGACAACTATTCGCTGGTCGCCAGCTATGCCACCCTGGGCAACACCTGGGAACATGCCTACAAGTTTTCCATCAAGAACTGCGACGCCCTGATCGAGAACGCAGACAAGAGCGGTGACGCCATCTGCGCTGGTATCGGCCGGGTGCTCCGTACCCATGTCTATCTGAACATGGTCGACCTCTGGGGAGACGTTCCCTATTCCGAGGCCAACGTCGCCGGCATCGACAAGCCGAAGGCAGACAAGAGCGTGGACATCTACAATGCACTGCTTGAGAGCCTGAACGCCGCGATCGCCAATTTCAATGATGAAAAGGCAGCGAACGCCAACGCCCCAGCCGGTAACGACCTGTTCTTCAAGGGCGACGTCAAGAAGTGGATCAAGGCCGCCAACACCCTGAAACTCAAACTCCTCGTCCAGAGCCGCCTGGCCAAGTCCCAGATCAAGGACTGGAAGAGTGAACTCGACGCCCTCCTTGCCGGGGACAATTTCCTCGCAGACGGCGAGGACCTGCAGTTCCCGCATTCCACCGCGATGACCCCCGCCGACGAGCGCAACTCCGGTTACGTCGACGAGTATCAGGGCGGCCAGAAAACGGTCTATATCAGCCCCTGGTTCTACGAGTGCATGAGCGGTAACACCTACAACTGGAAGGACAACCCGTTCGTCCGCATCGAGGATCCGCGCATCCCGTACTACTTCTACAACCAGGTTGCTGCGGACGGCAATGCTGCCAACAAGACGGACTACCGCGACGGCGCTTTCATCTCCATCGTGTTCGGTTCCAACTCCGGATTCACGTCCATGACCCAGGAGAAAGCGATGACCACCCTCGGCATCTATCCGATCGGCGGCAAGTTTGACAAGGGTGAAGGAACGCCCATCGATGCCAAGAGCGGCAACGGTATCGCTCCCGACAAGATGCTCATGGCTTATTCCGTCCCGTTCATGAAGGCGGAACTGATCCTCGCCGGCGAAGCTTCCGGAGACGCCAAGGAGGAACTCAAGAAGGGCATCGCGTCTTCCATCGCCCATGTCAACTCCGTGACTGCCGCTGCCGACGCCACTGCCCCGAAGCTTGAGGGCGATGCAGTGACCGATTTCATCGACGCCGTGCTTGCGAAATACGACGCGGCCAACGACAACCGCAAGATGGAGATCGTCATGACCCAGAAGTGGATCGCGAACTTCTACAACCCGGTCGAGGCCTACAACGACATCCGCCGTACCGGTTATCCGGTCCTCTTCAAGGGTGACGCCGAGAACCTGGCCTGGAGCCCGTATGCACAGGAAGTGGAAGCGACCCCCGGCCTGGTCTCCTTTGAACTGGTCAATCTCCTCGATTTCCCCCGGATCCTGTACTATCCCCAGAGCGAAACGACGGTCAACCCGAACATCACCAACAAGGGTCGCATTGTTTCCAGCAAGAACGTTTTCTGGGATGTCAAATAATTTTAGAGGATGTTCAATATGAAAACCAACAAGATATTCGCATTTGCCGGCGCCCTTGCCGCGCTGGTTGCCTGCAACAAGCAGGAACTGCCCTATGACCTCGCCGGTACCGAGCACGCTGTTGTCGTCGGAATCAGCAAGGCGGAAGGAGCAAGCCTCATCCTGGACAACGACATGAACGCCGGCGACTATCGGGTTATCCTCGATGTCCCGAAGTACCAGGGCGACATGTCCATGCTGAAAGAGGCGCAGGTCATGGCCGTCTATACCCGCGGAAAGGATAAGAAGGGTGTGATCGTCGCCGAGGGAATCACCGAATTCCCGAAGGAGGTGAAGGTTGAGATGAAAGACATCTGCAGCAAACTGGGCATCAGCCGGATCGAGACGGGTGACCGTGTCGAATTCACCCCTTGCGTGACGCTCCAGAGCGGCACCCAGGTCAACGGCTGGTCCCCGGTCGCCGGATTCAACAACATCGCGTTCACCAACTGGCCGATGAATGACGGTACCCCTTATACCTACCGTGTATCCTATACGGCTTTCGCTCCTTTCCAGAAGGAGAAATTCCAGGGCGTCGGCGTTCCCCAGCGCGGTGCGGACGGTTCCGATTACGGCACGGTGAACGTCACACAGATCAACGACAAGCCCGAATCCTATCCGAAAGGCGTGACCGCTGACGATGTGGTCGGCCTGAAGATCGAAGGTGATATCTGGTATGCCCCGGACACCATCATCCTTTGGATCAACACCAAGGACTATTCGTTGATTTTCCCGGACCAGGTCGTCTCCCCGCAGTGGACGTATCCGGGAGGAGCGTACGGAACCTATGACGGCATGCTTATCGGAGGTTCCGGAGAGGTGGACACCTTGAACAACACGCTGACCTTCAGTTTCGACAGTTCCTGGGGTCCTTACGGCCTCGGCGGTGACACCATCATCCTTTACTTCAACGAAATCGCCGGCTAATCGCCTGCCTTCATCCCTAAAGAGGAGCAGCCCGCCATGCAGGGGGGCTGCTCCTTTTTCTTGCCTGCTCCTTCAGGAATCGGGGAAAAGAACCTGCATCACCGGTGGCATTTACCCGGACAGGGCTGCGAAGCAGCAGGCACCGGTGATGCAGGTTCTTTTCCTGATATAACCAGGCAGCGCTACAGCAGCCGGATGAACAGGCCGCCGACCACCGAGCGGGCCTTCATCGCCTGCCATGCGGGCCTGTCCGTCCAGACCCAGTCCCCCATCGGGACACGGTCTGGGGTCTCGTTCTCAAAGCGCCAAACGGGTTCAACGAAGGACATGAAAGTTTCGTTGTCCTCCGAGAGCGAGGCCGTCCAGAGGATCCAGTCAATCTTCGTATAGGCCTGGCGGGAGTCGAGGGGAAGACCATACGGGTTCTGGACAGTCTGATAATAAGCGAGTTCCTTCTCAGCGACTTCAGCGGGGAAGACATGCAGCCCCAGGATGCGGTCCCAGACCAGGTTGTACTTCTGGCTCCAGGTGCCGGGGCGGTCGAAGGTCAGGCGGTAATGGTCGCCGTCCGCGGCCTGCTGCAGCCAGGAAACGGCCATCTCGCGGGCCATGACGCCATATTTCACCGCCTCTTCCCGCTTCCCGAGCCGGTCCGCCGTTTTTCCGTAAGCCGCCAGGGCCAGGATCGACTTGGCCGACAGGTTGACATTGTGGGCCAGACGGCCGGCGAAATCGTCGGTGCAGAGCTGGTCGGCGGGATCGAAGCCGGATTCGGAGAGGTATTCCGCCCAGGCGGAAAGCGTCTCCCAGTGCCGTTCCGCATAGTCCGGATCGTCGTTGTACAAGGCGACGGCGGCCGTGAGGAGGAGCATGTTGCCGGCCTCCTCGACCGGCATGTCGTACGGATAGGTCTGGCCTTCCGCGATGGGATAGGTCCCGAGGTCATGGGCCGGGAAAGGCTTCGTCCAGCGGCCGCTTTCGGCATAGTCGAAGATGGGGTTCAACAGGCCTTTCACCAGTTCCGGCCCGTATTTGAGGAAGAGCGGGGCGGACGGATAGGTCACGTCCACCGTGCCGATCGAACCGTTGCTGTTGTTCTCCTTGGAGAGCCAGAAAAGGTCGCCGGAGGGGCCCTGGACCAGCTTGTGGGCGGTCACGGCCTGCCGGTAGGCGACGGCGAGGAGGTCCGCATAGTGCGGGCCGCCCTTCTCCGTCGCCTCCCTGTACAGGTTCCGGTCGAAACGCCGGCTTTCCCGCAGGAGCGACGGATACGCGTCCCGGGCCTCCCCGAGGGCATCATAGATGCTCCGGTCGCCATTCCGGTTCCAGTACGGCCGGAGGTCCTCACCGAAATAGCGCACGCTGTACAGGTCGTCATAGGCGACGTAGGCCACGCCTTCCGCCTTGTCAACCGTACCGAGATCGCGCGAAAGCGTCATGCCGGAAGCCTTGTCAAGCCCTTCCTCCCCCGCGAGGTAGAAATAGCCCCAGTCGATGCGGAGGTCATCCCCCTTCCGCGCAAGCACCTGCTGGGCCTGGCTGCCGACCTTGACGGTCACAAAGCCGCCTTGACGCTCATTCTCAAGCGTATACGCCTGGAACGGCTGGTCGAGCGCCCAGTTCGGGGCCGCCTCGAAACGGATGCCGACCGCATGCGGCTCCTTCGAACGGACGGCATAGGAAAGGTAATTGACCGGGCGGCTGACCAGTTCCGGCCGGTCGAGGAAGAGCGGGGCCGTGAACGTCAGGTCCAGTTCCACGGGGCCGCAGGTGAAACGGTAATCCGTGTTCATCGCCTGGACATTGACGGCGGTCTGCTGCGCCGTCTGCCCGGCCGCTGCGCCGCCGGAACGGACCACCAGCCCGAAATCCAGGATGGCCCGGCCCTGGTTGTTGACACCCGCCGCCGCAAGGACATTCTCTCCTTTCCGCAGGGCGCCCGCCGGCAGCGCAGCCAGGTCATTTTCCCGCGATTTTCCGCCCGTGTCATAGATTTCGCGGCCGTTGAGCCAGACCTTCGCGCTGTCATTTCCCGTCACCAGCAGGCAGACCTCCCCTTCCGGGAGGGATGCAAGGCTGAACGGACGCCGGACCCGGACCGTCCCGCTGCGCCATTCCGTCCGGTTGCCGCTCACCTGGGGGGTCCCGAAACCGCCCTCGCCTTCCGGCCAGAGGGAATCGTCATAGCCGGGCTGGGTCCAGTCCCCCTCGGGAATCTCGAAGGTATAACGCCCGCTCCACCCGGCCTCCTGCGCATTTGGCAGGACGGTCTTCAGCGTCGGGGACGAGGCGCCCATGAAGCGGTAATCCACGCCGTCCACGGTCAGGATGCCTGTCAGGGGCATGTCCTTGCCGGTCCAGTGCTGCGGCGCCGCATCGTAGAGGTTTTCGGTCACGGCCCAGGCATTGGTATAGGGGTCGATGGTCACGAGCGGATAGGCGGATGGCCGCAGTCCGTTCTGCGGAATGGTCGGTGACAGGGTGCAGGCTGTCAGCAGGAAAAGGGCACCAACCCATTGATTTTTCATTATTTGCGCGTTTTTTACCCTTGCAATTCCAAATTAGGAATGGTTTTTGTACAAAATATTCTCCGGACAAATTTAATGATTTGTAACGTATGAAAAAAACTCTTTGCACTCTCCTCGCGGCAGCGGCGCTGCTCGCAGGAGTCGAGGCCCAGGCCCAGATGTCTGTCGGAGCCGGCTACCTCAACATCACTCAGTCTTTTGACAACACCAGTGCCAACGGCAACGGCGCCTACGCCGGCCTTTCCTTCAACATTCCGCTCGCCGGCGGTTTCGGCATCGCTCCCGGTGTGTACTACACCTTCTCCAACTACAAGCAGGATGCTGCCTGGGGTCTCCTGAAGGGTTCCACCACCGAACATGCGATCAATGTTCCCCTCAACCTGAACTTCGGTTACAACCTCGCCCGTGACATGCGCGCCTTCATCTTCGGCGGCCCTACCTTCCAGTATGGCCTTTCCTCCAAGACCAAGACGGATGTCGCCGGTGCTGCGACCGTGAACGATGACAACTATTCCGATGACGGCACCCAGCGCTTCGTCGTCTATGCGGGCGGCGGTCTCGGCATGGACATCGCCAACAAGTTCCAGGTCACCGTCGGTTACGACCACAGCGTGACCAACATGATCAAGAGCGACAGCCACAAGGTCGGCCGCGGTCTCCTGAAGATCGGCGCCGCCATGCTGTTCTAAGCGACCGTTCGGATTACAGAACGCGAACAACTCGTTTTAAGCCGGAGGGCGACACTGCGTCGCCCTCCTTTTTTTTGTGGCCAGGTGACGGAGACGTCCCCAATTTTGGCAGGCCTCCGTCAAAACAGGCGGTTTTTGCGGGAGACGTCCCATTTTGCGGGACGTCTCCGTCACTTCATCCCGGGGATTTGCGTATCTTTGCAGGGATGGTACGCAAATACGGAACCGATTTCTTCGAAGAGTATGCCGCGGTGTCGCTCCGGGCGCTGCTGGGGCCCGCCTATGACGGGCTCGAAAACCGCGACCGGCCGGACCTGCAGTCGCCCGACGCGCGGACGCTCGGGATCGAGGTGACCCGCGCCATGGAATCCAGCAAAAAGGCGGCGGACGCCTTCCTGAAAGAAATGTCCGGCATCGTTCCCCGGACAGACGGGCAGAGCGACCTGGAACAGATGCTCCGGACCGGCTACGGTTACGGCCTCGGGGACGGACAGTACATCGGTGAAAAGGAACGGGAATACTGGGCGATGGCCCTCCCCCTCCAGCGCATCATCGACAGCAAGGTTTCCAAGGCCGCCAGGGGCCTGTACGGTCATTTCGACCACCTCGGGCTCTACATCTTCTGCAAAGATCCGCTGAACGACGCCCAGGTGGTGAAAACATACCGCTACGTCATGGCCCTGCAGCGCTACAACGACATCCGCTACGAACGGCTTTTCCTTTCGGAAATCTGCAATCTCTACGTCTGCAACCTCAGCGAGGGCATCCCGCGTTTCACCCGCATGCTCCGCTACCCCATCACCCCGCAGCAGCGCCACGATTTCTACGCCGCCGCCCTCCGGTTCCAGCTGCAAAGTCCTTCGTGAAACAGCAATAATAACCTGCATCACCGGTGTCTGCTGCTTCGCAGCCCTGTCCGGGTAAATGCCACCGGTGACGCAGGTTATTATTTCACACTTCCTTAATTAACTGTACTTCCGCGGGAAGCGCAGGAGGATGGAGAGGACGGCGAAGAGGCCGAGGGCGAAAGGATAATAGAGGTAGCCCGTGATGGCGGCGGCGGAGACGCCGGCGAGGCCGGAGGCCATCAGCATCTGCGCGCCGTAGGGGATGATGCCCTGGACGAGGCAGGAGAAGGTGTCGAGGAGGCTCGCGGTCTTGCGCGGGTCGAGGCCGAAACGTTCGGTGATATCCCTGGCCAGCGGACCGGTGGTGATGATGGCGACGGTGTTGTTGGCCGTGCAGAGGTTGGTGAGGGAGACCAGGGCGGCGATGCTCCCTTCGGCCGCACGTTTCCCGCCGATATGCCGGGTCAAACCATTGATAATGAAGTCCATCCCACCGTTGTAGCGGATCAGCGCCAGCAGGCCGCCGGCAAGGAGCGAGACGATGATCAGTTCGCCCATCCCGGCGATGCCGCTCCCGATCGAGGCCATCCAGCCGACCCAGCCGTAACAGCCCGTCGCCCAGCCGAGGATACCGTTCACGGCGATGCCGAGGGTCAGGACCGTGACCACGTTCATGCCCGCGAGCGCAAGTCCGATGACCAGCAGATACGGCAGCATTTTCAGCCAGTCCACCGGAACGGCGTCCGGCACCGCTTCGACGCGGAGCCCCATCACCACATAGACGACCGTCACGAGGACAGCCGCCGGAAGGGCGATCCACAGGTTAACCCGGAACTTGTCACGCATCGAGCAGCCCTGGCTCTTGGTCGCCGCGACGGTGGTATCGGAGATGAAGGAGAGGTTGTCGCCGAAGAAGGCCCCGCCGACGACGATGGCGGTCACCAGGGGAATCCCGACGCCCGTCTCCGACGCGATGCCCGTCGCGATGGGCACGAGGGCGACGACCGTCCCGACGCTGGTCCCGACGGCCATGGAAATGAAGCAGGCGGCGAGGAAAAGGCCCGCATAGATCAGTTTGCCGGGCAGGATCCGGAGGGTCGCATTCACGGTCGCGTCGATGGCGCCGATCTCCTTTGCCGTCGCCGCGAAAGCGCCCGCCAGCACGAAGATCCAGATCATCAGCAGGACATTGCGGTCCCCCGCCCCGGATGAAAAGACGGAAATCTTCCGGTCCATGGAAATCCCCCGGGTCGTCAGCATCCCCCAGGCCGATGCCAGGATGAAAGCGGCCGCAACGGGGACCTTGTAGAAGTCCTTCGCCACAAGCGCCGTCACCACATACGCCACGAGGAACACAGCGAGCGGGCTCAGCGCGAGCCAGCCGTTCATCGGCCGTTCAGCACGCGGGGCCGGGGTCTCGTTCTTTTCGGTATGGATGGCCATGGTCCTGCGGAAATGGGATCAGATCACCTCCACGTCGGAGGCGCGGAGCCAGCCCTGGCGGCCGTCCGAAAGCTCGATGTTGTGCCAGGAGCCTACGGTGTCGAGCAGCCGGACCTTCGTCCCTTCATGGAGAATAAAGAGGTCCTTCGCCGCATTGTCGCCGGAAGGGGAACTCTTGACCGGTGAAACGGCACGCATGACCACCGCCTCGTCCGCCGATTCGGCCTCCCGCTTCTGCCAGTGGGCGAAATCCCAGCCGAGCAGTGCGATGAGCAGGGTCACGATCCCCGTGAAGAACCCGGCTTTCCGCGCAGCGGAGGAAGGGCCGAGCAGGAACAGCAGCACCAGTGAGAGCGTCAGGGCGAAGAACACGATGGAGAGGACGGCCCACACATTCGACGGAAGGAGATAGCAGGCTTTCCGGCCCCATGCCTCCAGGAAGAATTCCGGGACGCTGTCGATGCGGTCCTGCGTCGTTCCGCGCGCGAAATCAAGGTTGTAGCGGATATCCGCGGATGCCGGGTCGAGCCGGGCGGCCCGCTCGTAATTCAGGATGGCCTTGCCGGTCTCCCCGAGCTTGAAATACGCATTCCCCGCATTGTAATACAGGTCGGCGCTCGAGAGTCCGGCGTCGAGGATGCCCTGCCAGGCGGCGGCCGCTTCCGCGTATTGTCCTTCCGTATAGGCATTTACGCCGGCCTGCCAGAGGGAGTCGGGATAACTCAGCGCCTCCGCGTGCAGGGTCGCCGGGGCGAGCAGCAGGAGGGCCAGCAGGGCCGCGCCCGCCTTGGATACGGGTTTTTTCATGTTGGAATCGATGGCCGTGATTACGTCAACGGCTTTCTGGTAATGGCTGTTCATCGCCTCGTGGCCGGCATCCGGCGCATAGCGGGCATATTCACAGGCATCGAGGAGGTCCGTGAATTCCCGGGCAAGGCCTTCGGAAATGCCCCGCTCAGCCAGCGCGGCGGCGATGTTCTCCTTGGTCTGGTCGGCCATGTCCATGGTCAGCTTGTCGGAGACGAAGCCGAGCAGGGCGCGGTGAAGTTCCTCATAGAAGGCCGTTTGCAGGCCCTTCCCGAGGAAATCGCCCGCCAGGTGGAGCCGCTTGAGGGCCATCTTCGTGGCACGGCGGTTCTTGGTGCCGACGACATCGGCACGCCGGGCCGCCATCTTGCGGAAAGCCAGCCAGAAGAGGGCGGCCAGGGCGGTAAGCGCCGCGATGAGGCCCCAGTAGAGCGGCCGGCCGACCAGGAAATTGTGCCCGCTCCGGAAGCCTTCGTTGCGCGTCCGGATGAAGCGGATGTCCTCGCCGAGGTTCTTGACGCCCTTGCGGTCCACGACCAGCGTCTGGCCGCCGGAGACGACGGTACTCTCCGTGCCCGGCGCCTTGGCGACGCGCAGCCGGAGCGAATCCGTCGCGACGGTGGCGTACCGCTTCGTATTCACATTGTAGAAGGAATACTTCACCGGATCGACGGTGAAATCACCGGCGCTGCGGGGGATGAAGGGGTATTCAAAGGTCTTGCTGCCGGTGGTCCCGGCCTTGTCCACGTTCGGCGTCGTCTTCACGTCATAGACGTCGAAATCCGGCGGAAAATTGATCTTGGGAGCCTCCAGGAGGGAGATGTTGCCCTTGCCGGAGACCGTCACGAGCAGCGAGGCAGCATCGTGCGTCTTGAGGGAATCCTTGCTGAGGCGGGCGGTGACGGTGTATTCGCCCACGCCGCCGCTGAAGGAGGCGGGGGCGCCCGCCGGAAGCTGGGACACGCGGACGGAGACCGCGGGCGTCGTCACCCGCTTGCGGATGGTCGTGTACCCGTCTTCGAAGAAACTGTCGAAAATGCTGCTGCCGCGGCGGGCCGTCTGCACATTGACCAGGCAGACGATCTCGGCGGGGTCGATCTGCAGGGTGCCCGATTTCTGCGGGATCAGCACCCAGCGGCGCAGCAGGGCCGCATCATAGATCTTGTCGCCGAGCGCCTCGCGGCGGAACTCCACATTCTGGGGCGTATCGGTCTCCTTACTCCAGAAACCGTTGAAGGAAGGGAACTTGGCGTCCTCGAATCCGACAATGTTGGCTCGCTGGTAGAGCTTGAGCGTCGCCGTGACCGGTTCGCCGACCACAACGTCGCGGCGGCTCAGGGACAGGCGCATGAAGATGTCTTCCGAGGAGACCTCCCCCGTGGCCTGCGGCTGGGACTGCTGCTGGGACTGCGAAGGCGCGGTCTGCCGGGAACCGCCCGTGCCCCCGTTCGACACGACCTCGATCCGGAAGGGGCGCGAACTGATCTCGCCGCCCTTGACCTTCGCGGTCGCGGGCGGGAGCTGGAAGGTACCGGTCTTTTTCGGCAGCAGGATGTAGGTATAGGTCGTCGTGGAGGACTTGGAGACCTTGCCGTTGATCATGCTCACGCTCGTGGAAGAGCCCTTCTGCGGGCCCCATACGAGCTGGAAATCATCCGATGGCGCCCATTCGAAGGACGACGGGGCGTCCCCTTCGACGACGAAGGCGACGTTGAAGCGCTCGTCCACCCCGACGACATCGTGTACCTCCACCTTGATCGTCCCCTGTGCCCATGCGAGCACCGACACGACCAGTCCCGCCAACGCTGCTGTCAATCGTTTCATATCGCTACCAATTCTTTTCTTTCTGCCGCGACTTGAAGACCGCGGCCTTCTCTTTCTTAACCTTGTCCTGCGTCTGCTTCTCCTGGTCCTGCATCGCCTGGAGGATCTGCTGGGCCTGCTGGGGCGACAGTTCCCCGCGGGCTTCCTGCGGCTGCTGATCCTGATTCTGGTCCTGCTGGTCCTGCTGGTTTTGCTGCTGATCCTGCTGGTCCTGCTGCTGGTCCTGCTGGTCCTTGTTCTGATCCTGATTCTGCTGCTGATCCTGATCCTGGTTCTGGTCCTGCTGCTGTTGCTGGTCCTGGTTTTGGTCCTGCTGGTCCTGATTCTGGTCCTGGTTCTGGTTCTGGTCCTGATTCTGCTGCTGGTTCTCCAGCATTTTCTTCGCATAGATGAAGTTCTCCTTTGCATCCAGGTCGCCCGGATTCCGGAGGAGAGACTGCATGAAGGCTTCGACCGCCGTCTTGTAGTCCTTTGCCTGCAAGGCCACGTCGCCGACGTTGTAGTAATAGTCGGCGCCATGCTCCGTCGAGGGCGCGGTCTGCTGGATCCGCTGCAGGGATTGGGCCGCCCCCTGGTAATCCTCCTGCCGGTATTGGACGGAGGCGAGGTTGTAATTCGCTGCCACGGAGGTGCTGTCCGCCATCAGGGCCTTGCGGTAGCTGATGTCCGCGGCGGACCACTGCCCCTTCGCGAACGAGCGGTTCCCCCGGCGGACGTCGTGCCGGTCCGGCTGGGCCAGCGCCGGAACGCCCGCGAGCAGCAGCATCATTATGAATAGGATCTTTTTCATCTTCAATCGTTTCCAAAGAACTTGCGCTTCGCTGCCCGCTCGCCGATGAGCATTTCAATCAGGAGCAGGACGAGGGCGGCGGCGAAGAAATACATGAACTGCTCGTCGAAATCTTCGAACATCACGCTGCCGAATTCCTCCTCCTCCATCCGCCGGATGTCCTCGATGATGGGATTGAGCCCGAATTCCTCGTTCCCGGCATGGATGTACGCGCCGCCGCCCGCCCGGGCGATCTTCCGGAGCGTCTCCTCGTCGAGTTTCGACACGACGATGTTGCCGTCCTTGTCCTTCAGGAGTTCCCCGTCCACCGGAATGGGCTGGCCCTCGGGCGAGCCGACGCCGATCGTATAGACGCGGATGCCGTACTCGGCCGCCTGTTTCGCGGCCTCGACGGCATCGTCCTCGTGGTTCTCGCCGTCGGAGATGACGACGATGACCCGGCTCTTCTCGCTCTGGGCGCTGAAGCTCTTGATAGAGAGCAGGATCGCCTCGCCGATGGCCGTTCCCTGGACCGGGACGGACCCCGGCGTGATGCTCGAGAGGAACATCTTGGCGGAGACATAGTCCGTCGTCACCGGCAGCTGGACGAACGGCGTCCCGGCGAAAATGACCAGGCCGATGCGGTCGTCCTGGAGCTTGTCGGTCAGGCGGGAGATGGCCAGTTTGGCCCGCTCGAGCCGGTTCGGGGAATAGTCCTCGGAGAGCATCGAGTTGGAGACGTCCAGGGCGACCATGATCTCCACGCCCTTCGACTTGTGTTCGGCCAGCTTGGCCCCGGTCTGCGGGCGCGCGAGGCCGATGGCGAAGCAGGCGAAGGCCAGTGCGAAGAGGACAGTGCGGACCCACCCCTTCGCCCCGGACCAGGACGGCATCAGCGCCCCGACCAGTTCCTCCTCGCCGAAGCGGCGGACCCGTTTCCGGCGGAAGGTGCGGAGCACCCCGTAGCCGATGAGGATCACCGGCACCAGCAGGAGGAGATACAAGTATTGATACTGAGCGAAATACATCTTCTTACGGCAATCTTCTCAACACGGCGGCCAGCAGGATTTCCAAGAGGAAACAGGCCAGCGCGATGAGCGCATAACGGGTATAAAGGTCCTTGTAGACCGGGAAGCTGTCCACGGTCGTACGGGTCTTTTCCATCTGGTTGATCTCGGCGTAGATCTCGGCGAGTTTCGTATTGTCCGTGGCCCGGAAATACTTCCCGCCGGTCGCGTCGGCGATCTGGCGGAGCAGGTCCTCGTCGATCTCCACCTTCATGTTCTGGACGTCGGGGCCCCAGGGGGTCATCACCGGATAGGGCGCCTCCCCGTTCGCGCCGACCCCGATCGTATAGACACGGACGCCGTATGTCTCAGCCACTTCCGCGGCCATCTGCGGCGTGATCTCGCCCCGGTTGTTGACGCCGTCGGTCAGGAGGATGACGACGCGGCTCTTCGCGTCGGAATCCTTCATCCGCGCCACGGCGGTGGCCAGGCCGTTGCCGATGGCGGTGCCGTCCTCGATGAGGCCGGTCTCCACATCCTGCATCAGGTTGATCAGGGTGGCGCGGTCGGTCGTCAGCGGGCACTGGGTGTAACTCTCGCCCGCGAAAACGACGATGCCCATCCGGTCGGCCGGGCGCTGGGCGATGAATTCGACTGCGATGTCCTTGGCCGCGCTGAGGCGGTCCGGCTTGAAGTCGCGGGCGAGCATCGAGGTCGAGACGTCCATCGCCAGGACGATGTCAATCCCCTCGGTATCAACCTTTTCCACCTCGCTCTTGGAGCGGGGACGGGCGATGCAGACCACCAGCAGCGACAGGGCGGCGATGCGGAGGGCGAAGGGAAGATGGCGGATGACGGCCAGGGCGGACGTTCCGCCCGCCTTCCAGGGCCGGACGGTCGAAACACGGAGGTGGGGCTTGCGCTCCGCGAGCTCCTGCCAGAGGTAATGGGCCACCAGCAGCAGCGGAACAAGCAGCAGGAAAAGCAGTTTCGGATACTCAAAGTACATACGGCTTCCCTCCTATTTCGGCATGTAGTCTTCCGCGCGTTCCTCCCGCTGCGGCTGCGGCGCGTCTTCGGCCGGCGCCTCCTGCTCCCCGTTCTCCGCCTCCTCCTCCACCTCGGCCTGGTATGTCGAGGTAACGAAGCGGACGGCCTGCGGGAGCACGCTGGCATTCTCCTCCTTCGTCGCGGTGAACTTCGCGAATTTCACGAAATCCGCCCGCTCGAAGAGTTCTTTCATCTCCTCGTAGAGCTCGACCGGGACATCCGTCCCCTTGAGCCCTTCGAAGATTTCCGCGGTGGTCATCTCCATCGCGCCGACCCCGTACCGGGCGACGATGTATTCCCGGAGGGCGTCCGTCACGCCGGAGTAGAAGGCCTTCTGCTTGTCCGGCGCCCAGAACTTGTCGCCGCGGTACTTGTCCAGCTTGCGCAGGGCGGTGATATGGGCGGGCTCCTGGAAGGCGGGCCCTTCCTGGGCCTTCCGGCGGGCGATCAGCCAGGCGACCAGGCCGCTGACCAGCAGGGCCAGGAGCCAGAATCCCACCAGGTACGGGAGGATTTCCCGGAAGGTGACGGGATAGCGGATCTGCCCCTTGATGTCGTGCGGGACGAAGGTCGCCGTATCGACGGGCATGGTCATGACCTCCAGCTTCTGCGGATTGAAGACGAGCGTATCGACCGTCCCGTCCCCGCAGAGCCGCCGGACAAAGAGCGGAGGCAGCTCATAGACGCCTTCCCCGAAGGGGGCGATGACGATCGACGAGCGGATGTCGAAACGCCGCTCCCCGCTCCCCCGGACCTTGCGGACCTTCAGGGTATCGACCTGCCAGGGGCGGACGGTGACGACCTGCTCCATGAAAGGCTGCGGGACCTCGGGGTAATCGAGCTGGATGCTGTCCGGCACGTCCTTGAGCTCGAAACCGTAGGCCAGCTGGTCCGCGACAAGGATGGAGTCGCGGGGCTGGAGCGCCTTCAGGAAGGTCTGGCCCCCGGGAAGCACGGTGCCGAGCAGGACGGATATGAACAAACTGTATATCATTGTATTATCTCTTCTGGAACAGGGACATCAGGGCGCGGACGTAGTCCTGGTCCGTGGCGACGGAGATGCTGTCGACCTGATAGCGGTTGAACAGCTTCTCCGCCTCGGCGCCCGCCTTCCGGAACCATTCGCCATAGGCACTGCGCACCTTGCGCGAACCCGTGTCGATCCAGGCGGCCTCGCTGGACTCGGCGTCCTTGACGTGGACGAGCCCCACGTCGGGGAGCGTCCGCTCGCGGGGGTCATAGACCTGGATGACGGAGAGGTCGTGCCGGTTCACGGCCACCTTCAGCGCGTCCTCATAGCGGGGCATGCCGTCCTCACGGACATCGAGCATGTCCGACAGGATGAAGGCCGTGCATTTCTTCTTGACGGCGCCGGTCAGGAAGCGGAGCGCCTCGGAGATGTCCGTCCCCGTGGACTGGGGCTCATAGTCCAGGATCTCCCGGATGATGTGGAGGAGGTGGCTGCGGCCCTTTTTCGGGGGAATGAACTTTTCCACCCGGTCGCTGAAAAGCAGGGCGCCGACCTTGTCATTGTTCAGGATCGCGGAGAAGGCGAGGACGGCGGCGATTTCCGCAATCTGTTCCCGCTTGGTCTTCCGGGCGGTGCCGAACAGGCCGGAACGGCTGATGTCGACCAGCAGGACGACGGTCAGCTCGCGCTCTTCCTCGAAGACCTTGACATACGGCGCGCTCATGCGTGCGGTGACGTTCCAGTCCATGTTGCGGACATCGTCACCATATTGGTACTCACGGACTTCGCTGAAAGCCATACCCCGGCCCTTGAAGGCCGAATGGTACTCTCCGGCGAAGATCTGGTGCGAGAGCGCCTTGGTCTTGATTTCGATTTTCCGGACCTTTTTGAGCAGGTCGTTCGGGGTCATTTCCGACATGGCTGCCTCCGCTTACGGGACGATGACGGCGTTGATGACTTTTCCGATGATTTCCTCGGTGGTGACGTTCTCCGCCTCGGCCTCATAGGTCAGGCCGATACGGTGGCGGAGCACCTCCGGGCAGACGGCACGGACATCCTCCGGGATGACGTAGCCGCGGCGGCGGATGAAGGCATAGGCCTTCGCAGCCATGGCCAGGGAAATGCTCGCACGCGGGGAGGCGCCGTAGGAGATGAGATCCTTCAGGCCGGCCAGGTTGTAGTCCTGGGGCGTGCGGGTGGCATAGACGATGTCCACGATGTACCGCTCGATCTTCTCATCCATATATACATCGCGCACGACCTCGCGGGCGCGCACGATGTCCTCCGGCTTCACCACCGGGCTCGCCTTGGGAAACTCGCCCTGGTTGTTCATCCGGATGATCAGCCGCTCCTCGTCCTTCTTCGGATAGTTGACGACCACCTTCAGCATGAAACGGTCCACCTGGGCCTCCGGGAGGGGGTAGGTGCCTTCCTGCTCGATCGGGTTCTGGGTCGCCATCACGAGGAAGGGCTCCGGCAGGGGGTAGGTCCTGTCGCCAATGGTCACCTGGCGCTCCTGCATCGCTTCGAGCAGGGCGGACTGGACCTTGGCCGGGGAACGGTTGATCTCATCCGCGAGGACGAAGTTCGCGAAGACGGGGCCCTTGTGGACCTCGAAATCCTCCTTCTTCTGGGAGTAGATCAGGGTGCCGACCACATCGGCCGGGAGGAGGTCCGGGGTGAACTGGATGCGGCTGAACTTCGCATCGACCGCCTGGGAGAGCGTGTTGATCGCGAGGGTCTTGGCCAGGCCCGGGACACCCTCGAGGAGGATGTGGCCATTGGCCAGCAGGCCGATCAGGAGGTTGTCCACCAGCTGTTTCTGCCCCACGATGACCTTGCCCATCTCGATGGTCAGCAGGTCCACGAACGAACTCTCGCGCTGGATGCGCTCATTGAGTTCCTTGATGTTTACACTTTCCATATAATTCCTTAATTTTGCATCCTAAACCATTCGTCATGCGTTACGCCCTCACCCTGTCCTACAACGGCGCCTCCTTTTCCGGCTGGCAGATCCAAAACGGCACCCCGACGGTCCAGGAGACCCTTGAGCATGCGCTCTCGACGCTCCTGCGGACGGCCGTGACGGTAACGGGAGCCGGGCGGACCGATGCGGGCGTACATGCGGCGGATTACCTCGCGCACTTCGACGCACCGGACGGTTCCATCCCGGATCCGGCGCTGTTTGCCTGCAAATTAAATGCCATTTTACCCCGTTCCGTCGTCGTCCATTCGCTGGTCCCGGCCGCCCCGGATTTCCATGCCCGCTTCGACGCCCGGCGCCGCGAATACACCTATTTCCTGCACCGCCGGAAAGACCCGTTCATGGACGCCTTTTCCTGGCAGTGCAGCTATCCCGTCCTCGATTTCGCAGCCATGAACGCTGCCTGCGCCCACCTGCTCGGCACCCATGATTTTTCCTGCTTCGAGAAGACCGGCGGCAACAACAAGACCTCCATCTGCACCGTCTCCGAGGCCTTCTGGGCGCCCTACACCCCCACCCACCTTGCCATTATGGCATACGGCAGCGCCACCCCGGACGGGACGGAAGGGCGCGCCGCGGAAGGGCAGGAGCCGGCATACTGGTACTTCCGGATCGCCGCCGACCGCTTCCTCCGGAACATGGTCCGGGCCGTCACCGGCACCCTCATCGAGGTCGGGCGTGGGAAGCATGACCCCTCCTGGGTTGCGGAACTCATCGCCTCGGGCACCCGCTCCGACGCCGGCGAGTCCGTCCCCGGCCATGCCCTGTTCCTCAGCAAAATCCGTTATTGAAACCCAGTATTTTGTATATTTGTCCCTGTATATGCACAACAGGATACACATGAAAGAGAAGTGTTTGGCCCTGATGCTGGCGGCGGTCCTCTTCGGATGCGGCCCCGGCAACGGGCAGGAGCCCGATGAAAAGCCGGATTCGCCCGCCATCGTGCTGGGTGAAACGACGCTGGAAGTCAAGGCGGAAGCCGGCCAGGCCGTCATTCCGCTGCGGACCAACGTCCCCGTCACCGTGGAAATCCCCAAGGGCGTGAACTGGATTCACTACCTCCAGACGAGGGCCCTGGAAAACCGGGAAGTCATCCTCTCCATCGACGACAATGATACCGGCGCCGGACGGGAGGCCACCGTCTATCTCGTCAACGCGGAGAACGGCATCCGCCAGGGCGTTTCCGTCAAGCAGGGCTTCAAGCCCGTTGCGGAAAGCGAGGAATTCTACACGGTCGGACCGGAAGGAGGGAACATCGAGATCAAGCTTTCCACCAACCTGGAGAACTACCGCATCCTCGTCCCGTCGGACGCATCCTCCTGGCTCTCCTATATTTCCACACGGGCCATCCGCACGGACATCCTGACCTTCTCCGTCCAGCCGACGGAGCTTTACACGCCCCGCCAGGCCGCCGTTTCCATCGTGGACGCGGAAGGAACGACCCGCCTGCAGTTCACCATCAAGCAGAACGCGAAGTCCATCCCCAACAACGAGATCTGGTACACGACCAAGTACGGTTACACGATCGAGCCCAAGACTACCGGTTTCAACTGCAAGCTGCGGGACAATGTCTATGCCGACGGACACGGCCGCCTCATCTTCGACGACGACATCCTCACGGTCGGCAGCGACGCCTTCAAGGGCCAGACATCGCTCATCGGCGTCACGCTTCCGAACTCCGTCAAGACCATCCAGAGCGGCGTGTTCTACGGCTGTACCTCCATGACGGACATCTACCTCCCGTCCAGCCTGACCACGGTCCAGAGCGGCGCCTTTGCAAGTTGCACGGGCACCCTCCATTTCAACGGGGAGACACTGCCGGACAAGTGCTGTCAAAATGCGGCATCCATCACCGCGGTGGTCCTCGGAGAGAAAGTCGAGAAACTGGGCGCCTTTGCCTTCGACGGCTGCAAGGCCCTCGCGTCGGTCAATTTCCCGGAGTCCCTGAAAGAGATCGGCCAGGACTGCTTCCGGCACTGCACTTCCCTGACGGAGTTCGACCCCAAGAATCATTCGGTCATCATCGGACAGTATGCCTTCAGCGGCAGCGGCATCAAGGAGTTCACCTGGTATGCCCCCGGCATGAAGGTGGGCTCCTATGCCTTCCTGAACAGCAAGCTGGAGAAAGTCACGTTCGTCGAACTGGACGGCAATTACACCTATTCGATCCTCGCCGGCGTGTTCGAAGGTACGCTGCTGAAGCAGGTCACCCTCGGCAGCCACCTCTCCTCCATCGGCGACCGGGTTTTCTACAACTGCAAGATCACCCAGCTGACCGACCCCCGGGAGACCCCGCCGACCGTTGGAAAGGAAGTGTTCAATTATCTCTCCACGAAGCTGACCGTTCCGGAGGGCTGTGAACTTGCCTATGCCCTCTCATCGCACTGGTATCCCTATTTCGTGGCCCGGTACATCATCGGGATCAACGCTTTCTACGACTTCCTGAAAACCGGATACGACAAGAATTATGAGCCGTATGTCCGCCTCCTCGCACGTCCTGACCTGAAGGAGACCTTCCCCTTCACCCTCTCCGCCCTCGGTGTCGTCGCGGATCCGGACCCGGCGAATCTTACCGTCGACCAGGCCGCCTATGTGAAAGAGGTTCCGTTCACGGACGACCTGAAAGAAAACGATTCCATCGGAGGCAGCCCCATTCCGGACTCCTATCATTACTGCTACCGGCCGACCTTCGCGGGCCTGGCCAAGAAGACGCTGCACTTCAAGGCTTTCGCCCGTTTCACCGGGCGGGATGAGGTCTGGTACTCCCAGGCGGCCTCTGTCAGCCGGAGTTTCCCGGCCCTTTCCGTCCGGGAAGGCGCCGCCAACTGCTATCCGGTCAAGCCCGGGGATGTTGTCACCCTCGACCTCTGTTACGGTCCTTCCGCCGTTGCGGTCGACGCCGTCGATGCAAAGGTCCTCTGGGAGTCCGGCGGGACGGAATCCGCCGTTTCTGCGGGTTCGGTCGTCGCGAAAGCCGTCTTCACCGACTGGGTTGGCAAGCGGGATCTCAACACCATCTCCGTGCAGGCCGGCAGCCGGGAAGGCAACGCGGTCGTCGCTGCGCTGGACAAGTATGGCGACATCCTCTGGTCCTGGCACATCTGGGTGACATCCACGGCCCTGGGCGACATGAAGCAGGGGTACCGCAATGTCCCGAGCTTTATCATGGACCGCAACCTGGGCGCCCTCTCCGCCACGCCGGGAGATGCCAGGGCGCTCGGCGTATTTTACCAATGGGGACGGAAGGATCCGTATCCGGCGCTCCACCAAGCGTATGCCGGCTCCATCGGGGACGCCGTCGTTACGGTCAACAAAGGGACCGTCAGTTACGCCGTCCATCACCCTGCGACGCTGCTGGTCAAGAACCCCGATTCCGACGACTGGGTGTTCAAGCCCGGCATCGAGCCGGAGCGCTGGTCCTCCAAGAAAGGGCTCTACGACCCCTGCCCGGCCGGATGGCGCGTGCCGGAAGGCGGCCCCGACGGCGTCTGGGCCCTGGGCTCCCGGGGCCGCACCGGGAAGTACAGCTGGAACGCGTCGCTCCGCGGAAGCGACCTGCAGGCGGTTTTCCTGACGGAAGGAAGCTGCTGGTATCCGACCACGGACATCTTCGGGGTGGAGTTCTCCCTCTGGGGATGCAACACCACGACCGTTTCCGGCAAACTGGCCCCCTATTGTTTCCACGGGGACTTGGACAATTGCGCGCCGGCGTACTCCCTCAACCAGCCGTACCGGCAGTTCCCGGTCCGCTGCATCTCGGAAGGAGGACGGAACGGCAGCCACGAGGGCTCCGAGGAAGTAGACTGGGGACTTTAAAGGATGGAAATCATGAGAAAGACGATCTTGCTTGCCCTGCCGCTGCTCCTCGCGGCCGCCTGTTCCCGGGAAACGGACCCGGCGGGCCCGGCGACGCCGGAAGAACACACCATGGTTTTCCACGCCGTGGCGGAAACGCCGGAGACCCGGACCGTCCGGACGGGCAGCGGCGCCATCTACTGGGCGCCCGGGGACGTCATCCGCATTTTCCACGGCACCAAATCGGCGCTCTTTACGGCACAGACCGCCGAGAACGCCCCGAACACGGATTTCGTGGGCTCCCTCCCCGATGACGACAAGGAAGACGGCCCGTTCTACGCCCTGTATGCCTCCAACGCCCGGGATGCCGAACTGAAGATCAACCGTGTGAGCTTCCAGGGGACGCCGGGTACGCAGGAGTACGTTACGGTGGAGGTCCCGACCGAGCAGGCGGTGCCCGCCGGCACCTTTGCCCCGGGCGCCTTCCCTTCCGTGGCCGTCGCCAACGGCAGCAACCTGTATTTCGAGAACCTGTGCGGCGGCGCCGTCCTCTCCGTCCGGAGACCCGGCATCCGCAAGATCGAGATCTACGGCAACAACAACGAACGGATCTGCAGGGAGATCACCCACTATTATCATGCGGATCCCTCCGATTTCCCGTCCGTCCGCCCCACCGGCCCGACACCGAGCCATGTCGTCACGGTCACGCCGGCGGAAGGCAACGCTTTCGTTCCGGGTTCGGATTACTATGTGTCGCTCATCCCGGCCGAACTGACATGCGGCCTGACCATCCGGTATTACACGGACCACCAGAACGGGGTTTTCACCACGGAGCGGCCCATCACCATTGCCCGCTCCAAGTTCGGCCGGCTGCGGGACCTGGACGCGTCGGCGAACTGGACGGAAGAAGCCGCCAACTGCCTGGTAATCAAGCCCGGGCAGACAAAGACCTTCCAGACGCGCTTCAGCGTGGCGTCCGCCGGCTCCTACCTGGCGCCCGCCCTGCAGGGGCCGGGTACCCGGGCTGCCGCTGGCGAGGTCCACTACATGGAGACCAAGGTCCTCTGGGAAACCCTGGGCACCTCCGTCACGCCCAGGAGCGGGGACGTCGTCGCTTCCGTGTCCGGCGGCGCCGACCTGACCATCAAGGCCGGGGCGAAGGAAGGGAATGCGGTCGTAGCCCTCTACGACAACGGCGAGATCGTCTGGTCCTGGCATGTCTGGGTGACCAACGCCGACCTGGAATCGCTGGCCCAGACCGGCCGCAACGGGATCGCCACCGCCATGGACCGCAATCTCGGCGCCCTTTCGGCGACGCCGGGAGATGTCCGTGCCCTGGGCCTCCTGTACCAGTGGGGCCGGAAAGACCCGTTCACGGGCGCATCCGCCATCGGCGGAACGAACTTCGCCGCGACCAACCGTTCCTGGCCGATGTCGGTTTACTCCGGTTCAGAGACCGGGACCGTCGCATACACCATCGCCAACCCGATGCAGTTCCTCATCGGCAACCTCCAGAACCATGACTGGCTCTATTCCGGCAGCAAGCTGACCGACGACACCCGCTGGAACAAGGACAAGGGAATCTATGATCCCTGTCCCGCGGGCTGGAAAGTCCCGGAACGGGATTTCTGGAGCGCTGCCATGGGTTACGGGCTCGTGTCTTCGGGCACGCCCTGGACCGGTATCGACGCCACGAAGAAAGGTGTGGACCTGCAGCCGTGGATGAAGACGGGTACGGTCTGCTGGTACCCCGCAGCGGGTTCGATCACCATAGACGGCATCGACAAGATCCTCAGCGGGACGGGCACGAACGGCTGTTATTGGAACTGTGAACCGGACCCGGGCTCCTCGGCAACGATTGATTACTCTGCCAGTTACATGTATTTCAACCGCACGACCCTGACCCTGGGCACCCACTACCGGGCCGACGCGAATTCCGTCCGCTGCGTCAAGGACAAGGTCTGGAAATACGGGGACACCGAGGACATCACGCAGGAAGTGTGGGATTTTTAAGCAGACAGCCATGAAAAAGACAGCGATACTGTTCCTGACCATCAGCCTCCTCGCATCCTGCGGAAAAGAAATGTCCCCGGAAGAGGCCGCTCCCGGGCGGATTACCCTGGAATGCGCGCTGCCCGTGACGCGGGCCTACCTCGATGGGACCTCGTTCGTCTGGAATGCCAACGACGTGATCAGTATCTATAACGGGAATGGCTTCGGGCGGTTCGTGAACCGGGGTGCCGCAGGCGCTTCCGTCGCGACCTTTGACGGGACCATCTGCATCACCGCTCCGGAGGAAGGGCTGTGGGCCGTGTATCCGTACAATGCCGCACAGGCCTATTCCAACGGGGTTTTCACCTTCAATGTACAGTCCCGGCAGTCGGCCAACAGGAACCTGAGCGGCCAGTATCCCTTTATCGCCCATACCGCCGCGGACAGCCGCCGGCTGGCCTTCCGGAATGTACTGGGCGGCGTGGCGTTCACCCTGAAGCGGAACGATATCTGCCGCATCGTCATCACCGCCCCCGGGGGCGAGGCCATCGCCGGCGACATCAAGGTCCGGCTGGGAACCGACGGGACGCCCGTCATCTCCTCCGTGACGAACGGCACGAATGAGATCACGCTGGAGAATGCCCAGGGTTGTTTCGCCACTGGGACGCAGTATTATGTCCCGATGATTCCGCAGACGCTCTCCAAGGGACTCGTATTCAGGATGTTCACCCGCGAATCGTCCGAGGCGGTCCAGACGGTGTCCTCCGCAAAGGCCATCAAGCGCTCCACCTTCGGCATCCTGAAACTGATCGACGGCAAGGCGGCGTTCACCGAAACGCCCGCGAACTGCTACATCGCCGCCCCGGATTCCGAATTTTCCTTCGAGGCGCGCTACGGCGTCTCGACGGAAAAACTGACCGGGACGTTCATCATGTCCGTACGCTGGGAAAGCACCGGAACGGCGGAAGCGCCCGCCAAGGGCTCGGTCATCCGTTCCGTCATCGCATCGGGCGGAAAGGTCACCGTCAAAACCGGTTCGCAACAGGGGAATGCCGTCATTGTCGCCACGTCCGTGTCAGGGACCGTCCTCTGGTCCTGGCACATCTGGGTAACCCGGGAGACGCCCGCAGCCCTGCCTGTCCCGGGCCATCCTGCCATGGTCATGGACCGGAATCTCGGCGCTTTGTCCGGCGAGGGAGGGAATCCGCTCGCCAACGGCCTGTTCTATCAGTATGACCGGAAAGACCCCTTCCCGGGGGCGGCCTCCCTCAGTTCGGATATCCGGGCGGAAGCGACGCCGGCCCTCCCGGCGCCGAAGGACCCCGGGTCCCTCCATTACACCACCTCCTACGCGACCACCCATCCGGATGTTTTCATCATCTGCAGCAGCCAGGAATTCGAGACGAACACCCTGCATCCTTCGGAAACGGACTCCTGGAACAACTTCGGCAGCCAGAAGAGCCGGCAGGATCCCTGCCCTGCGGGCTGGACCCTGAAAAAGGATTTCTTTGTCTCTTATATCCAGCAGGATACTTACTGGAAAGAATCGGGCATGGGCCGGTATGACAAGGGGGCGGATTCGCCCTGGTTCCCGGCCTGCGGTTACCTGGACGGCACGGGCCAGCTGGCCGATGTCGGCCGCATCGGCCATTACTGGCTGCAGGATGTGAAGCATTCCCTGCTGGCCGGAAGCACGGTTGAAACCAGGCAGGAACAGGACTTCCCCGCCCAATCCGTCCGCTGCGTCGCCCTGTAAGGCCTGTGAAAATCTGATGAGCCCATGAACGCTTCGTATATCATCCTTGTCGAGAGCGGCGCCACCAAGAGCGAATGGCGGGTGCTCGAGCGCGGCGGGAAGGAAGTCAAACGCTTCTTCCGCGCCGGCATGAACGTTTCCACCATGCGGATGGAAGACGTGCAGGCCACCCTGGCGGAGGCCGTCGGGAGGGAAGGCCTGATGAACGCCGGCGGGTTCTACCTTTACACCGCGGGCATCGTCACCCCGGAGGTCCGGCGCATGGTGGAAGGCCTGCTTCGGGAACACTTCAGGATCGGCGATGTGGACATCCAGAACGACCTGACGGGCGCCGCGCGCGCGGCCTGCGGGCACAGACCCGGCATCGCCGCCATCCTCGGGACCGGTTCGAACACATGCTTTTACGACGGCGAGCAACTGACCCAGAAGGTCTATTCCGGGGGCTATGTCATCGGCGACGAAGGCAGCGGCGCAAGTCTCGGGAAACGTTTCCTCGCTGACTATATCAAGGGGCTCGTACCGGAGCCCCTCGCGACGGATTTCGCCCGGGAATTCGACGCCTCCTACGCCGGCATCGTGCAGGGGGTTTATCGCAGCGCCTCCCCCTCGGGCTACCTCGGCAGCCTGGCGCCGATGATCCTGCGCCATTATGACCATCCCTACGCCAAGGATTTGGTGGACAGGAACTTCCAGGACTTCATCGACCGCTCCCTCCTCCGCTACGACGTCGCCGCCTATCCGGTCGGCATCGTGGGCGGTTTCGGATGGGCCTGCCGGGACATCCTCCGCCCGCTCTGCGAAAAGTCCGGCATCCAGATCTCCCGCTTCATCCAGGCCCCCATCGAAGGGCTCTGCGCATACCATACGGAATAACACCCGCTCCGCCCCGTTTTTTTTGCGGGGCGGGCTTGCTTTTTCCCGTGGGAAAATGTATCTTTAGGGCTTGTAATTGAAACACAAAACAAGCCATAGAATATGAAAAGGATGCATTTTGCCCTGACTGCCGTGCTGGCGGCTGTGGCAATGGTCATTGCGGGATGCAACCGTGAACTGGAACGGCCGGCGGGCCTGGAAGGCGCGGTGCTCCGCGCCGCATTGGAGACAGCAGAGGTTCCCTCGCGCGTAGCCTTCGCGGACAACGGCGCTTTCTCCTGGAGTGAAGGGGATGCCGTCGCGGTGATTACCGACGCCGGGATCCGGACGATGACGCTGGCCGGCGGCGCCGGGGCGGCGACAGCCAGCTTCGAGGGCGACCTGTCGGGGGCGACCAGCGCCTCGGCGGCCATCTTCCCCGCAGCGGTAGCAAAGGATGCCACGACGATCACCCTGCCCGACCATTACACCTACCGGGAAGGGCAGACGAACGCGCTGATGCTCGCATCCTCGCCCGATCTTTCCAAGACGGTGACTTTCAAGCACCTGGGCGGCATCATCAAGGTCGTCTATGAAAGCATTCCCGCCGAGGCGGACGCCTTTGTCCTGAAGGCCTCCTCCAAGATTACCGGCGACTTCCTCTTCTCGATGAACGCCGTCGCCCCCGATGCGGCGGCAGGCGCCCCGAAGACGCGCGACGGAGCGGCCGCCGACAACCAGGTAACCATCACCTTCCCGGCCGGTTCGAACCCGAAGGCCTTCTATGTCCCCGTCCCGACGGGCACGTACACCTTCTCCGTCGAACTGCAGAAGGGCGGCGTCACCATCGAAGGGACGCAGAAGGCGACCTCCTCCCCCAAGACCATCGCCCGCCGGACCCTCCTGCTGATGGATCCGGTCGCCGGAGCGGCGCCGGCGGCGGAATATCTCCACCAGACGGCCAAGTGGTTCAACACCTCCTCCACCGTCTCCTCCGGCCTCAGCGGCTGGACGGGGTCCAACCAGTTCTTCGCCTCCCAGGGAGAAGGCGCCAACAAGGCCTATATCAGCACGTTCAAGGGCAATACCGGGTCGAACGAACCCGTCCGCACCAGCGAGAACAACCGCCTCTCCGTAGCCAATATCGCCGAGGGCGACGGTCTCCTGTTCACCTGGCCGGGACAGACCCTCGCCGCCGGGACCGCGGTGGATTTCATGGCTTCGCTCATGACCCCGAACGGCAGCGCCCCGAAATACTGGATCTTCGAATACTGGGATGACGGCGCCTGGAAGACGGTGGAGCAGGACCTCCTGACGGCATCCGAAGACGCGACGCTCCGTTACTCCTTCTATGTCAAGTACTTCAGCGCCTACCAGTACACGACCTTCACCCAGAGTTTCACGCTCTCCAAGGCCCTGGACAATGAGGACCTGAAGGTCCGGATCCGCGCCGTCGGCCGCTTCAACAACGCGGGCGGGAGCCTCTCCCCTTCCGCCGGCGCCTATCTGTCCATCGTCAATTCGAGCTGGCAGGGCGCCCGCCTGGACACGTACCAGGGCTGCCCGGCCAAGGATGTGAAGAAGACCCTCGTCCTCGGCAACTCGTTCACCTACTACTACGGGACGGACTTCCTCCTGAAGGAAATCGCCCGCACCCAGGGCCATGAACTCAGGATGCGCACCCACATCAAGGGCAGCCAGACCTTCTACAACCACACGCAGCTCGAACGCAGCCAGGCGGCCATCGCGGACGGGGATTTCGACTTCGCCCTGCTCCAGGACCAGTCCAACCAGCACGCCGCCTACTATGCCGATCCGGCCACGAACGCCTCCATCCTCAATGACACGAAGACGCTCCTCGGCCAGATCAAGGCCAAGTCCCCCGCCGTCCAGCCGGTCATCGAGCAGACCTGGGCCTATGCGGGAAGCAGCAACAACTACAACGGTTACGGCAGCTACGAGGTCTTCGACAAGGCCCTCCTCGGCGGCGCCCTGCTCATCACCGATGCGACGGACACCTGGATGTCCCCGGTCGGCGTCGCCTTCGAAAAGGCGCGTGCCGCGGGCATTTCCCTCTATCATACCGACAACAAGCATCCCGGCCTGAACGGCGCCTACCTCAAGGCCTGCGTCAATTACCTCATCCTCTTCGGCGAGCCGTTCGACGCGCATGCGCCCGACTGCACGGTCCCGGCCGCGACGGCGAAGAAACTCCGCGACATCGCCGAGGAAGTCGTCATCGGCCATGTCTCCGAATACCGGAACCCGGACGCCTCCGCGGTCGTCCCGGGCGAGGGCATGGGCGGAGGCGGCGGGGAGATCGACCCGTCGCAGGTCACGCCCGGCGAGAACGGCATCCGCACCCCGGAGCAGCTCCGCTCCTTCGCCTATGTGTACAACAACGGCGGCGACATCTCCTCGTACTGCAACGCGGCCGGTGAGGTGGTCCTGCTGGAGGACATCGAACTGCCCGGCACCCGCTGGGAGCCGATCGGCACGGTGTCCGGCGTCAATTACGCCGACATGCCCACCGTCACCAGCGGCTTCAAGGGCGTGTTCGACGGACAGGGCCATACGATCACGGGCCTGACCCTGGTCGTCGATTCCAACCAGTTCACCACGATGGGCTTCTTCGGCGCCACCCACAGCGCCACCATCCGGAACGTCCGCTTCGAAGACGTCACCGTGACGGCCAACAGCTCCGGGATCAGCAGCAACATGCTCTGCATCGGCACGGTCGTCGGCTGCGCCCTGGACACCCATATCGAACAGGTCTCCGTCGCCGCCGCTTTCAGCGGGAAAATGACGTCCACCGCTGCCCGCCATGTCTCCATCGGCGGCGTCGCCGGTGTCGTCGCCTCCTCCGCCGACAACGCGTCCACCCTGACCGACGTCCGTTTCGAGGGGACCATGACGAACGATCTCGGGACCAGGTATTCCAACACCAACTCCTCCATCATCGGCGGCATCTGCGGCGGCATCCCGAACGGCAGTGGCTGCAAGACGGTGACCTTCCTCCGCTGTGTCAACGACGGCGATCTCGACGTCAAGGCCCACCGCGTCGCGGGCATCACCTCCGGCTGCACCCACGCCCATGTCGAGTCCTGCACGAACAACGGCGACATCACCGTCTCCCAGTCCGCCTCCGCTGCCGGCGGCAGCGTGACGGGCTGCCGCGTCGGTGGCATAACCGCCTACTGCTCATCCACTTCGGCCAACAACTATTACGTCAAGGACTGCGAGAACACCGGCACGATCACCGTCCCCGAAGGTGCCAGCTACGTCGGCGGCATCGGTGGCATCTACCGCACCTATACGGTCATCGGCTGCCGCAACCGCGGCAACATCTACGCGAAGGACGCCACCCGGGGTCTTCTCGTAGGCTGCATCACCTCGGCCAATGTCGAGACCACCTTCTCCGACTGCCACATCCGCGGCCGGATCGGCCCGGACGCCGCCTCGGCCCAGGAGGCCACGCCGGACAACTACCTGTCCCTCGGCATTTCCTTCAACGGCGGGACGGCGGCGACCTGGAATGCGGAGAACGTGCATTTCCTCGCTGAATGATGGGAATTTGGCAGAATTTTTGCTAATTTTGCGCTTCGTTTCGCGGGCCCGCCCGCGACGCGCAGGTAAAATTCACCGACAAATAGGATTAAACATATGATTTTCAACATTTTACAAGCAGACACACTCGCCCAGGCAGCGGCTGAAACCGTAGAACAGACCATCGCGGCCCAGCCGGTCGAGATGAGCGAAAGCCTCTTTTCGATGTTCCGGATGGGCGGCGTCCTGATGTGGGTCCTCCTCGCCCTCTCGATCCTGGCCATCTACCTGATCGGCAAGAAATGGTGGATGATCCGCAGCGCCTCGAAGATCGACGCCAACTTCATGAACGACATCCGCGACTATGTGACCGCCGGCAAGTACAAGTCCGCCGTCACCCTCTGCCGCAAGTATGACAACCCGGTCGCCCGCATGATCGAGACCGGCATCCACCGGATCGGCCGTCCGATGGCCGACATCCAGTCCGCCATCGAGAACATCGGCAACGTCGAGGTCGCCCGCCTGGAGCGGGGGCTCCCGATCCTCGCCTCCATCGCCGGCGGCGCCCCGATGATCGGTTTCCTCGGAACGGTCATCGGCATGGTCCAGGCCTTCTTCAACATGTCCAAGGCCGGCAACAACATCGACATCACCCTCCTCTCCGGCGGCATCTACACGGCCATGATCACCACGGTCGGCGGCCTCATCGTGGGCATCATCGCCTACTTCGGCTACAACTGGCTGACCTCGCGGATCTCCGACCTCGTGTACAAGATGGAGAGCTCGACCCTCGAATTCATCGACATCGTCCTTAACCCCACAGAAGAGGCATAATGGCACTCAAGCGAAACACCCGGGTCGATCCCTCGTTCTCGGTATCCTCGATGACGGATATCGTGTTCCTGCTGCTGATCTTCTTCCTGGTGACCTCGACGCTGATCAACCCCAACGCCCTCAAGCTCCTCCTCCCGAAGAGCACGGGCCAGGTCGGCGCGAAGGCGACGGTCAGCGTCAGCATCAAGGACTGGCAGAACGACACCTACACCTACCACATCAACGGCGACAGGGACCCGCTCCCCTATGACCAGGTCGAAGAGCAGCTGATCTCCCTCCTCCAGAACGAGGAGGACCCGACCTTCTCCATCTTCTCCGACGAGAGCGTCCCCGTCGGCGAGGTCGTCGCCATCATGAACATCGCGAAGCGCAACCACTACAAGGTGATCCTCGCGACACAACCCGAATAACAGGCCCATGCAACCGTACATCCGCACACGAAAGGCACAGGAAACCCGGTCCCTCTGGATCGGCATCATCCTGACGGCAGGTCTCCATGCCGCCGTCCTCGCCGTCTGCGGATTCACGGGGCTCCATTACCTCTATCCCCCGCCGCCGGAGACGACGTTCCTCCTGGACTTTTCGGAGGACGAGGAGGATATGGTGAAGCCGGAGGAAGCCAGGACCGGCCGCCAGCCCCAGGCGGAGGAAGTCGACAGGACGCGACCCGTCGAGCTGGTCCGGCAGGCGGAGTCCCCCTATGCCGGCGAGCGGCCGAACAAGACCCCGGCGACGAAGCCGGACCCGCACGGGGATGTGGAAGTCCCCGTCCCCGAGAAGCAGGAGCCGAAACTGGATCCCCGCGCCTCTTTCCCGGGAATGAGTTCCGAACCGAGTTCCTCCACGGCGCCCCACAGCGCCAAAGAGGCCTCCGAGGGATTCAAGGCCGGCGAGCCGGACGGCAACACGAAGAAAGGCCTGACCACCGGCGCACCCAACGCCCACCTGTCCGGCCGTTCCGTCATCGGGACCCTGCAGAAGCCCGGCTACCAGTCCCAGACGGAAGGGACTGTCGTCGTGGCGATCAAGGTGGACCCGTACGGCAATGTCCTGGAAGCCGTCCCCGGCGCCCAGGGGACGACCGTCACCGATTCCGCCCTCTGGACCGCCGCCCGCAACGCGGCGCTCAAGGCCCATTTCAGCCAGAAGGCCGACGCCCCGGCCGTCCAGCTGGGCACGATAACCTATGTTTTCAAACTGACAGCAAACTAACCCCGTGGCGTGAGCCACCGAACAAGTATTTACCTTTAAAGCCGAAAGGCACATTGTACAATGGATTACAACAAGAAAGGCAGCGACAGCTACCAGGGTCGTAGGGATTACGACCGGCATGAGACCGGCTCCGGCCGGAAGCACTTCACAACGAGAAAGTCCTATCCGGACGCCGGCGCCCAGCGCGTCTTCACCACCGACGGCGGAGACCAGCGCAGCGAAGCCGAACGCCAGGCCGATTACCGTGCCCGCGGCGAACGGCCCTACCGTTCCGAACGGAACTACCACAGCGACAGGAACTACCATTCCGACCGGTCCTATGACACCGGCCGCAGTTACGATGGCGAGGAGCGCGCCCCGCGCGCCTATGGCGAACGCCGTCCGCAGGGACGCAGCTACGGCGAAGGCGGCTATGGCCGCGGCGAGCGCCGGATCGGCGAAGGCCGCCCCTATGGCGAGAGCCGGGGCTACGGCGACCGTCCCCACGGCGAAGGCCGCCCGTACGGCGACCGTCCCGCACGCGCCAACGGCCGTCCGCAGTCTCCCAAGCCGTATCCGAAGAAAGGCGTGAAACCCGCCGCGAAACTCGGCATCGAGGCCATGGTCAAGCGCAAGGCCGCCGATGACCGGAACAACCTCTCCGACAACGACACCGTGGCGACCCCGATCCAGGAAGTCGTCCGCCTCAACAAGTTCATCGCCAATTCCGGCGTCTGCTCCCGCAGGGAAGCCGATACCCTCATCCAGTCCGGCGTCGTCACCGTCAACGGCGAAGTCGTCACCGAACTCGGGTCGAAGGTCAACATCCTCATGGACGACGTCCGTTTCAACGGCGAACGCCTCAAGGGCGAGGACAAGGTCTATATCGTGATGAACAAGCCGCGTGGCTATGTCACCACCGCCAGCGACCCCCACGCCGAGAAGACCGTCATGCTGCTGCTCCGCGGCTGCCCGAAGCGCGTCTTCCCCGTCGGCCGCCTCGACAAGAACACGACCGGCGTGCTGATGTTCACCAACGACGGCGAGATGGCCGAGCGCCTGACCCACCCGTCCTACAACAAGAAGAAAATCTACCAGGTGACCCTGGACCAGCCGCTCAAGGAAGAGGACAAGGCCAGGATCCTCGAGGGCATCGAACTGACCGACGGTCCCGTCAAGGCCGATGAACTCGAATACATCGACCAGAAGGACCACCGCAAGCTCGGCATCGAGATCCACTCGGGCAAGAACCGCATCGTCCGCCGGATCTTCGAATCCCTCGGCTACGACGTCAAGGCCCTCGACCGCGTCTATTTCGCCGGCCTGACGAAGAAAGGCCTCAAGAAGGGCGACTGGCGCTACCTCACCGAGGGCGAAGTCAACATCCTCAAGATGGGAGCGTACGTATAATGCACAGGGCAGGTTTCGTCAACATCATCGGCAATCCGAACGTCGGGAAGTCCACCCTGATGAACGCCCTCGTGGGCGAGAAGCTCTCCATCGTCACGGCGAAGGCCCAGACGACGCGGCACCGCATCATGGGCATCGTGAACGGGGAGGATTACCAGATCGTCTATTCGGACACGCCCGGCATCCTGAAGCCCAACTACCGGCTCCAGCAGAACATGATGAACTTCGTGGACACCGCCATCGGTGACGCGGACATCATCCTCTATGTGACCGACACGGTCGAAAAGGGCGACAAGAACGCCGACTACATCGCCAAGCTGCAGAAGGTCTCCTGCCCGGTCATCCTGGTGATCAACAAGATCGACATCAGCACCCAGGAAAAGGTCCTGGAACTGATGGCCTGGTGGAAGGAACAGCTGCCGGAGGCGGTCATCATCCCGGCCTCCGCCCAGGAGAAATTCAACCTCGAGAACATCCTGGAGGCCGTTTCCAGCCGCCTTCCCGAGGCGCCGGCCTGGTTCGACAAGGACCAGTTCACAGACAAGAACCTCCGCTTCTTCGCCGCCGAGATCCTGCGCGAGAAGATATTCCTCAACTACAGCGAGGAAATCCCCTACAGCTGCCAGGTCGAGATCGAGTCCTTCCTCGAAGGCGAGGAGCGCTACGAGATCAGCGCCGTCATCTACGTGATGCGGGATTCCCAGAAGGGGATCCTCATCGGCAGGCAGGGCGCCGCGCTGAAGAAGGTGGGCACCCAGGCCCGCATCGACATGGAGGACTTCTTCCAGAAGAAGGTCTTCCTTTCCACCTTCGTCAAGGTGGATCCCGACTGGCGCGAGAACCGCAGGGAACTCCGCCGCTTTGGCTATGAATTCTAAAACCATGAACGACTATGAGTGAAGAGTGGGACGACATCCGGGAAGAACCCCTCGAGGAAGAGGAACAGCCCCTTGCGGAAGGGACCCAGGAGAGCGGGAAATTCTCGCGGCTCCTCGGCAGCGACAGCCGGAAGTACAAGCTTTCCGGCATGTTCAAGGACTGGTTCCTGGATTACTCCTCCTATGTGATCCTCCAGCGGGCGGTTCCGCACATCGTGGACGGCCTGAAGCCCGTCCAGCGCCGCGTGCTCCACGCGATGTACCGGATGGACGACGGCCGCTACACGAAGGTGGCGAATATCGTCGGCCAGGCGATGCAGTACCATCCCCACGGCGACGCCTCCATCCTCGGCGCCCTCGTCCAGCTCGGGCAGAAGGGCTTCGCGGTGGACTGCCAGGGAAACTGGGGCAACATCCTCACCGGCGACTCCAACGCCGCCCCCCGTTACATCGAGGCACGGCTCTCCAAGTTCGCCAAGGAGGTCATCTTCGACCCGAAGGTGACCCACTGGATGACCTCCTACGACGGCCGCAACCAGGAGCCGACCGAGCTCCCGGTCCGCTTCCCGATCCTCCTGGCCCAGGGCACGGAAGGCATCGCGGTCGGCATGGCCTCGAAGATCCTCCCCCACAACTTCAACGAGCTCCTGGACGCGTCCGTCGCCATCCTCAAGGGCGAGCCCTATGAGATCTACCCGGACTTCCCGACCGGCGGCATGGCCGACTGCTCGAAGTACAACGCCGGCCGCCGCGGCGGCCAGGTGAAGGTCCGCGCCCGCATCGAAAAGGTGGACAAGAACACCATCACCATCACGGAGATCCCCTACGGCAAGACCTCCCACATGCTCATCGACTCGATCCTCAAGGCCAAGGACAAGGGCAAGATCAAGATCAAGAAGATCGAGGACATGACCACCGAGAAGGTCGAGATCATCATCCACCTGCCGAACGACGTGTCCCCGGACAAGACCATCGACGCCCTCTACGCCTTCACGGACTGCGAGACGACGATCAATCCGAACGCCTGCGTCATCAAGGAGGACAAGCCGCAGTTCCTCAGTGTCAACGACATCCTCGAATACGACACCTTCCATACGCGGGACATCCTCGGCCGCCAGCTGGAAATCAGGCTCGGCGAGCTGGAAGACGACTGGCACTACTCCTCCCTGGAGCGCATCTTCTTCGAGAACCGGATCTACAAGGTCCTGGAACAGAACCAGATGAGCTGGGAAGAGCAGCTCGGGGACGTCTTCGCGAAGATGAAGGAATACGAGGACCTGCTGCACCGGGAGATCACGATGGACGACATCCTCAAGCTCGTGGAGAAGCCGGTCCGGAAGATCTCGAAGTTCGACACGAAGGCCCTCGACGAGAAGATTTATGCCCTCGAGGACCAGATGAAGGTCGTCCGGGACCAGCTCGCGCACCTGACCCAGTACACCATCGACTGGTTCAAGGGGCTCAAGAAGAAATACGGCAAGGATTACCCGCGCCTGACGGAGATCACCTCCCTCGAAACCATCGCCGCGACGAAGGTCGTCAACAACAACGCCAAACTTTACGCCAACCTCGAGGAGGGATTCGTAGGCATCGGCCTGAAGAAGGACGACGGCGGCGAGTTCATCAGCGACTGCTCTGACCTTTCCGAGATCATCGTCATCGGCAAGGACGGCAAGTACCGCATCACCAAGGTCTCCGACAAGGCCTTCTTCGGCAAGAACCTCCTGTATGTCGGCGTGTTCAACCGCAACGACGCCCGGACCATCTACAACGTCATCTACCGCGACGGCAAGAGCCCGGTCTATTACGCCAAGCGCTTCAATATCACCTCCGTCACCCGTGACAAGGAATACGACATCACCACCGGCGCACCCGGCTCTGCCATCCTCTGGTTCACGGTGAACCACAACGGCGAGGCGGAGACCGTCCGCATCTACCTGCGCCCGAAGCCGAAGCTGAAGAAGACCCAGCTCGAATACGACTTCTCCACCCTCGGCATCAAGGGCAAGGCCAGCCGGGGCAACCTGGTATCCAAGAATTCCATCCAGAAGATCGTCATGAAGTCCAAGGGCGTCTCCACGATCGGCGGCAAGGACATCTGGTACGACGCCGACGTGCAGCGCCTCAACGAGGACGGCCGCGGCATCCACCTCGGCGAGTTCAGCGGCGAGGACCGGGTCCTCGCCATCTTCAAGGACGGCACCTACTACACCACCAACTACGAGACCGTCAACAAGTACCAGGGCGAAGTGCTCCGCATCGAGAAACTCGACATCGGAAAGACCTGGACGGCCCTGTACTGGGATGCCGGCGCCAAGGCGTTCTATATCAAGCGCTTCAGTTTCACCGAGAGCAACAACTCCCCGGTTTCCTTCATCGCCGAGGGGCGGAATTCCTACCTCGTCGACATCGCCGACGACCTCCACCCGCAGGTGCTCGTGACCTTCGGCGGGAAATACGCCCACCGCGAACCGGAAATCATTGATGCAGAGGAATATATCGCCAAGAAAGGCCTGACGGCCAAGGGCAAGAAGTGCCACGCCTACGACCTTTCCAAGGTCGAATTCACCGAACCGCTCCACAAGCCGGAAGACGACGTGGAGCCGCAGGAAGAGGAAGTGATCGACATCGATATCGACGTCACGGAGGAGGACGATACGCCGGCGGCGACGCCGTCCGCGGGATCGGCCCCGGCCCCGATCGAGCAGACCGGCCAGGCCGGGAAGCTCCTGGAGGAGAATCCGGACGATGACGATGTCGAACCCATCGAACTGACGCTCTTCTAGGCCATGCTCATCACCCTGACGGGCTTCATGGGAAGCGGAAAGACGACGGTCGGGGAAGTCCTCGCGGACTTTCTCGGCTGTCCTTTTTTTGACCTGGACGCCCTGGTGGTCAAAAAGGCCGGGAAGAGCATCCCGGAAATCTTCGCCGACGGCGGCGAAGCGGCTTTCCGCACGCTTGAGGCGAAGGTTTTGCGGCAGGCCGTGGAGAAGTATGCCGAATCGACCGCCATCCTTTCGCTCGGGGGCGGCACGCTCGGCACGCCGGCTTCCGCCCGGCTTGTCGCCGAAAAGACGACCTGCATCTACCTGCGGGCAAGCGTGGATACGCTCGCGGCGCGGCTCGCGCCCGAGGCGGCCGGCAGGCCGCTCCTGCGCGGCGCCCCGGACCTTCGCGAACGCATCGCATCCCTGCTGGACGCCCGCGCGGCGACCTATGAGGCGACCGCCCATGTCACCGTGGACACGGACGGCCTCTCGCCCGAGCAGATCGCCGATGAAATCGTCATTTCCTGCCTGTGAGGCAGGCGGCGGAGGGTAGCATAGTTTTTGAAGGGTAAATGCTTGTATGACAAACTGACAAAGGCAATGAAAAAGCTCTATCTCGACACGGCCAACAAGAAGATCGCGGGCGTCTGCGCCGGCCTCGCGGAGTACCTCGAAATGGATGTGACCGTCATCCGCATCATTTTCCTGATCACCCTGCTCTGGGGCGGCCTCGGTTTCTGGTCCTATGTCTTCGTCTGGGCCCTGGCTCCCGCCAAGCCGATCGACCCGCCCGTGGAGCAGCAGTAATGCGCACGGAGACAGTCACTTCCGCGCAGAACGCCAAGATCAAGGCGCTCCTTGCCCTGCAGGAAAAGTCCCGCGCCCGGAAAGAGGCGGGGCTTTTCGTTGTGGAAGGGCGCCGCGAACTCGGGCACTGCCTGGACGCCGGCTTCCGGCCGCGGACGCTGTTCGCCTGCCCGGAGATCATCCCGGCGGACGAACTGCAGGCGCTCGTGGAGCAGGCGGATGCGCTGAACCCCGACTGCCTGCTCATCGAACTTCCGGCCGCCCTGTACGCCAAGGTCGCCTACCGGGAAGGGACGGAGGGCATCCTCGCCGAATGCGAGCAGCGCGAGCGCACGCTCGATGCGCTGGAACTGTCTGACAATCCGCTTATTGTCATACTGGAATCCGTCGAGAAACCGGGCAACCTCGGTGCCGTGCTCCGCAGCGCGGACGCTGCCGGAGCCGATGCCGTCATCCTCTGCGATCCCCTCACGGACCTCTACAATCCCAACCTCATCCGCGCCAGCCTCGGGGGCATCTTCTCCTGCCAGGTCGCAGCCGCCCCCGGCGAGGAGGTCATCACCTGGCTCAAGGCACGCCGCATCCGCATCCTGACGGCCCAGCTGCAGGATTCCCAGTGGTATTACGATACGGAAATGACCGGTCCGACGGCCCTTGTCATGGGCACGGAATCCACCGGCCTCACCGACGCCTGGCGCCGCGCCGCGGATGCGCACATCCGCATCCCGATGCTCGGCCGCCTCGACTCGCTCAACGTCTCCGTTTCCGCCGCCATCCTCCTCTTCGAGGCCGTCCGCCAGCGGCACGGGCGCTAGCGCCCGCTCCCCCGCTGCCGACTGCGGTAATCGCAGGGCGGAAGCCTTGGCCGGCAGTTTTGTCCTGCCCTTCCGTGCACAAGTGACGGAGACGTCCCATTATTCTGCAGGTTACCGTCAAAAACAGCGTTTTTTGCTGGAGACGTCCCACGGTATGGGACGTCTCCGTCACCGCTCATAACAAAACAGACATAGGCGAAGCGGAGTAAGCGGAAGGACAGGGAGCCGGAGGATTTATTTCTGACTCCGGCACCCTCTGCCCTGACGGCCGACAAGAGTGCTGCACAAAAACGGCCTCTGAGCGCAATAAGCGTGCACGACCCGCGATTCCGAGCCCCAGCTTGTGCACAAAAAACGCCTCCCAGCGCCAAAAACGCGCAGCACTATTTCACGTCACCGGACTCTCAGAAAAAACGGAGCGCAGGGTGTGCCTAGTCCGCTGAAATTATGCGGGACTAGGTACACTTAAGTTCACCCACGTCACGGGAAAACACAGGAACAAAATAGCGGAGAGAGCTGAGAGAGCCGAATAAGCGGAGAAAGCGAAGGAACAGGGTTCAAACCGAATTTTTCTGAGGTTTGAACCCTGTTCCGCAGCGTCGGAGCGTGTCCGTATGTCTGGGCTGCCCTGTTCCGCAGCGCCGGAGCGGGACGGCCTAGAAGGCCTCCGGCCGCATGGTCGGGAAGAAGAGGACGTCCTGGATGGTTTCGGCGCCCGTCATGAACATGGTGAGGCGGTCGATGCCGATGCCGATGCCGGAGGTCGGCGGCATGCCGTACTCGAGGGCCCGGACGAAGTCGTAGTCGATGTACATGGCCTCGTCGTCACCCTTGGACTTGAGGGCGGCCTGCTCCTCGAAGCGCTCGAGCTGGTCGATGGGGTCGTTGAGCTCGGAGTAGGCGTTGGCCAGTTCCTTCCCGTTGACGAAGAGTTCGAAGCGCTCGGTGAGCGTGTCGTCGTAGCGGCAGCGCTTGGTCAGCGGGGACATCTCGACCGGATAGTCGATGATGAAGGTCGGCTGGATGAGGTTGTGCTCGACATAGTCGCCGAAGATGGCGTCGATGAGCTTGCCCACGCCCATGGTCGGATCCACCTCCACGTTCAACCGCTTGCAGGTCTCGCGCAGCTGCGCCTCGTCCATGCCGGCCACGTCCACGCCCGCGAACTCCTTGATGGCGTCGAGGATGCGGAGGCGGCGGAAGGGGGCCTTGAAGGAGATGAGGTTGCCGCCGATCATGACCTCGTCGGTGCCGTTGACGGCCTGGCAGACGCGGTGGAGCATCTTCTCGGTGAAGTCCATCATCCAGATGTAGTCCTTGTAGGCGATGTACATCTCCACGCAGGTGAATTCCGGATTGTGGGTCTTGTCCATGCCCTCGTTGCGGAAGTTCTTGGCGAACTCATAGACACCCTGGAAGCCGCCGACGATGAGGCGCTTGAGGTAGAGCTCGTTGGCGATGCGCATGTACATGTCCACGTCCAGCGCGTTGTGGTGGGTGATGAACGGACGGGCCGTCGCGCCGCCCGGAATCGGCTGGAGGATCGGCGTTTCCACCTCGAGGCAGCCGGCCTCGTTGAAGGCCTGGCGCATCGTTGCGATGATCTGGGCGCGCTTGACGAAGGTCTCCTTGACCTGCGGGTTCACGACCAGGTCCACATAGCGCTGGCGGTACCGGAGCTCCGGATCGGCAAAGCCGTCGTGGACGGTGCCGTCGGCGTCGGTCTTGACGATCGGGAGGACACGCAGGGACTTCGACAGGACGGTCAGTTCCTTCGCATGGACGGAGAGCTGTCCGGTCTGGGTGAAGAAGGCGAAACCCTTGATGCCGATGATGTCGCCGATGTCCAGGAGCTTCTTGAAGACGGTGTTGTACATCGTCTTGTCCTCGCCGGGGCAGATCTCGTCCCGCTTGACATAGACCTGGATGCGGCCGGCATGGTCCTGCAGCTCCATGAAGGAGGCGGCGCCCATGATGCGCCGGGACATGATGCGGCCGGCGATGCAGACATCCTGGAAGTTGCCCTTTTCGGGATCGAAGCCCGCGGCGATCTCCGCCGTCGTCGTATTGACCGGGTAGAGCGGTGCCGGATAGGGGTTGATACCGAGTTCCCTGAGCCGGGCGAGGGATTCCCGCCGTCCGAGCTCCTGCTCATTGCGCTCATTCACGTATGCCATAATCTCTTTTCTTTGCGTTGAGCCGCAAATTTAATCATTTCCCTACAATTATTCGGTTTTTCACGGGAGATTTCGTAACTTTGTTGCAATATGGGCACAGAGCGCAAGTGGATTCTCAAGGATGCGCCCGATCCGGAAAAGGTCGGGCGGCTTTCGGCGGAACTCGGCATCGACCGGGTCCTCGCCTCCCTGCTGGTCATGCGCGGGATCGAGACCTTCGAACAGGCCCGCTCCTTCTTCCGTCCCAGCCTCGGCAATCTCCACGACCCCTTCCTCATGAAGGACATGGACAAGGCGGTCGAACGGCTCCATGCGGCCATCACCGGCGGCGAAAAGATCCTCGTTTACGGCGATTACGACGTGGACGGGACGACGGCCGTCGCGCTGGTCTGGTCCTTCATCCACCGCTTCACCCCGACGGCCGATTTCTATATCCCGGACCGCTATGACGAAGGGTACGGCGTGTCGTACAAGGGCATCGACTGGGCGGCCGACAACGGCTTCACCCTCCTGATCACCCTCGACTGCGGCATCAAGGCCATCGAGAAGGTCGAATACGCCCGCACCAAGGGCATCGACGTCATCATCTGCGACCATCACCTTCCGGAGGAAGGCCTGCCGCAGGCGGTCGCCGTCCTCGACCCGAAGCGGGAAGACTGCCATTATCCCTTCGACGACCTCTGCGGCTGCGGCGTCGGCTTCAAGCTCGTCCAGGGCTATTCCGAACGCTACAACGTCCCCTTCGAATCCCTCGAACCGCTGCTCGACCTGCTGGTCGTGAGCATCGCGTCGGACCTCGTGACCATGGTCGGCGAGAACCGCATCCTCGCCTATTTCGGCCTCAAGCGGCTCAATGAGAACCCGCGGAAGGGCCTGCTGGCCCTGATTACCCTCGCGAAACTCGATCCGGGCCATGTCTCCATCGACGACATCGTCTTCAAGATCGGTCCCCGCATCAACGCCGCGGGGCGGATGGAGACGGGCCGGCTCGCCGTCGAACTCCTGACGGCGACCGAGGACCATGAGGCCGTGGCCATCGGCGAGAAGATCAACGACAACAACAACGAGCGCAAGAACATCGACCGCGAGATCACCCAGGAGGCGCTGGAGATGGTCCAGAGCGGCAAGGCGCTGGCTTCGGAGAACGTGACGATCGTCTATAACCCCACCTGGAACAAGGGCGTCGTCGGGATCGTCGCCTCCCGGCTCGTGGAGGCCTTCTACAAGCCGACCGTGGTCCTGACCAAGTCCAACGGCTTCGTCACCGGCTCGGCCCGGAGCGTCCAGGGCTTCGACCTGTACACGGCCATCGAGCACTGCGCCGACCTGCTCGAGAATTTCGGCGGCCACGTCTATGCGGCGGGCCTGACCCTCAGGGAGGAGCACCTCCAGGAGTTCAGCAGCCGGATGAACCGCTTCGTCAGCGGGAAGATCATCCCCGAGCAGCTCATCCCCGTCGTGGAAATGGACTCCCGCCTCGACTTCTCCCAGATCACCCCGAAGTTCTTCCGCATCCTCAAGCAGTTCCAGCCCTTCGGGCCCGGCAACGCCAACCCCGTCTTCCTGACCGAAGACGTCTATGACGCCGGCAACGGCCGCAAGGTCGGCGCGGGCGGCGTCCACATGAAGCTGGACCTCATGCAGGAGTCCCAGCCCTACCACCAGATCGCGGCCATCGGCTTCAACATGTCCGAGTTCTACGACTACATCAAGGCCGGCAACCCCGTCGACGTCTGCTACAGCGTCGTCGAGAATTTCTACCGTGGCAGTTCCACCCTCCAGCTCCGCCTCAAGGACATGCGGGAGCGGTCGGAACTCATCTGAACCATGACAATTGGCCCTTGTCACATATTACAGTTTGAATCTAAATTTATTCACGAAGATACATCCATCGGAGATCATCAAACGTCTTCTTCTTATTCCAGTTATGGATATGACTACAAGTTTACAAATTCAGCAATCACCTTTTTCCCGCCCGAGGACGAGTGATGACAGCGGTTCCCTTTTCTCTAGAGTCTGCATATTATGACTATTTTTCCCCCTCTTTTTAAAACGATTTGCCTCATTTGCGCCGTCTTCCTTTCGGGTTGCGTTTCACCGGAGGTTCCGCCCACGGAAACCCGGATGGCAACATCGTTTGTACAGGCGTATTATCCCATTGAAAAGATTACCGCCCAGGTCCGTGACCAGTGGAACATCCTCCTATGGAGTCAAGCGGGGGACCCGCTTCCCACGCAGAAAGCTCAGGCACTCAACCTGCTCCATCAGGATGTGTGTGAGGAATACACCTATTCTGTTCCGTCTGACGATAATATTTTCACCATTGCACAGGACTTCACAGCCGTCTCTGTTTCCTGCGACAGGGATTTTGACGAAGGTCACCCGGCCGGGAGCGATTTGGGCGATGTGATTGCATTCTATTCCGTTTCCTGCTACCCGTTCATACGCAGCGGGCAAAAGGACACCTATGATTGGACGACACAGAAAGAGGATTTCAGCGACTGGTTCCTTTCCCGTAAGGACCCTCGCTGGTCCCCGGTTTATAAAAAAGTGTCAGAGCTCTCTTCCGATGACATGGTCCTGCTGGGGCCCTCGCTCCGGCATTCCTGTCTCCTTGCCAAATTGCGATTGTTGAAAAGGCCGTCCGGCAAGGGGGCTTTCTCATTCAGGATTGGTCTTACCGACACCCAAGGCAAGTCCTATGAAGCGAACCGCATTTCAATGGATTTTTGACTATTCCTTTAATAATCACCTAATTATTAACACTGTATGTTTTTCCAAGTTTACGGCGAACACGCCCTGGCCCAGTGGGGGATGCTTCTTGTCGTCCTCATCGGCCTCATCCTTTTCAATGAATTCGCCCGCCGGACCAAGGCTGGCGGCATCATCACCTTCTTCGTCATTCCGCTGGCGCTGACCATCTACTTCCTTGCCATCGCCATCGGCGTCCGCACGGGAGCGGCCTGGGCCCTGGAGAACCAGACCCATGTTTACATGCAGGGCTGGTTCCATTATGCCAAGCTCTATGCCGCCACGGCGGGGTGCATCGGTTTCATGATGATCAAGTACGAATGGGGCGTCGGTGCCAAGCAGTGGTTCAAGCCCTTCCCCTTCGTCATCGTGGCCATCAACATCCTCATCGCCTGCGTCTCCGACTTCGAGTCGGCCGTCATGGGCTGGAACAAGTGGTGGCTGACCTCCGAAGGCGTCTGGCAGTACGGCGGCTGGCACAATGTCATGAACGGCGTCGCCGGCCTGCTCAACATCTTCTGCATGACCGCCTGGTGGAAGGTCTATCCCTCCAAGGACAGGAAGGACATGATCTGGGCCGACATGACCTGGGTCTATATCCTGGTCTATGATATCTGGAACTTCGCCTACACCTACAACTGCCTCCCGACCCACAGCTGGTACTGCGGTATCGCGCTGCTCCTCGCCCCGACCATCGCAGCCCTTTGCTGGAACCGCGGCGGCTGGATCCAGAACCGTGCCAACACCCTCGCGATCTGGTGCATGTTCGCCCAGGTGTTCCCCCTGTTCCAGGAGACCTTCAAGAACGGTCAGCAGTGGTTCTCCTGGGCCACGCTTCCCGTCCTCTATCCGGAAGGCGTCGCGACCATCGAGAAGCTCTATGCCGCCGGCGGCCAGGCAGCCGTTGACGGGATCGTCGGGACTACGGTGGATCCCGCCCTCGTGGCAGCCAATCCGACCATGATGGTGATTATCAGCGCGCTCGCCCTCATCACCAATGCCGTCGCCCTCGGCTGGATCATCTGCATCGCGAAGAAGCGTCACATCAACCCGTACCGGGAAGACGTCTTCATCGACCAGAAGTACTACAAGGACGCCATGGCGCGCGCGGAAGTCTAATATTTCCGGACTCACGGGAGGGCGGACGGGCCGGTGGCCTGTTTCCGCCCTCTTTTTTTATCATTTTATCGTCGAAAACATTTTCCGCTTCTTTCCCTATTCCCTTCAAAAACCGCAAAAACCGCTAAATGTCGCAAAAAACGGAAAAATCCGACATTTGTTTTTTACGAAATGCTCTTTATTCCAGACCGGGTCCGGACCTTTGCAGAGGACCCGGTCCTTTTGTATTACAAGACCTGGCGACGTTCCCCGGGCCCGCGCCGCCGGGAATCCGACTCTTTTCTGACCAAATGGAATCCAAGACAAGATTTGCGAACATCCTGTTCGATGAAACCTTCAAGATCGTCATGGGCGCACCCGGAAATGACCCGCTGCTGATCAAAATCATTGAATTGCTCCTCCCCGGAAAACAAATCAGGACGCTTCAACGGCTCGATAAAGAAAACCATGGTTTTGTTTTTTCTGACAAAAACACTACATTTGACTTGTTCTGCACATCCGGAACTGGAGAACAGTTCATCGTGGAGATGCAGTTTGCCGAACAGGAGACGTACCGCGAACGCATGCTCTTTTATGCAACCTACCCCATCCGGGCCCAGATGGATGCCAGAATCCGTGCCGTGGAGCAGGATCCGGAGCATCCGAAATGCAAAATGGATTACGCGCTCCATCCGGTCTATGTGCTGAGCATCCTGAACTTCCAGCTCCCGCATAAAAGCGGCGAAGCCCTGGAAGACGGTCTGGTCAGCCGTTACGCCATCCGCAATGACGGGAACGGGGAACTGATGACGGAGGCACTCCACTTCGTCTATCTGGAGCTGGGACGGCTGGGACCCGGACAGGGAGAATGGGAACAATGTACGACCCCGGTCGAACAATTGGCCTATTCCTTGAAATACATGCACCTGCTGGACAGACGGCCGAAAGGGTTTTCCGACGAGTTCCAGCGAATGCTTTACAAGGCGGCCGAACTGGCCGGCATGACACAGAAAACAAGAAGGGAATACGACAAGACCATGACAACGAAAATCGACATCATCGAACAGCGGGAGTTTGCCCGCAAGCAAGGCTACGAAGAAGGAAAGGAGCAGGGCTATGGTGAAGGCTATGGTGAAGGCATCCGGAAGATAGCGGGGAAGATGCTCTCTTCCGGCATGTTGCCGGAGCAGGTACGGGCGTACACCGGCCTGTCCGAGGAAGAACTGAATGCGCTGTAGATTGCCTTTCCCGCCATGGACAAGTTCGGAATCATAGGAAATCCGGTCGCCGGGTCGATGAGTCCCCGGCTGTTTACCGCCGCGTATGGCGGCAGATGGCCGTACGAACTCATCGAGGGCGCGGATTTCGACGCGTCCTGGGCGCGGTTCCTCAGGGAATACAAGGGCATCAACATCACGGCGCCCTTCAAGGAAGACGCTTTCCGTGCGGCCGACCGGGTCGCGCCGGCGGCGCGGCGCATCGGCGCGGTGAACCTCGCCGTCAAAACGCCCCACGGTGTCGAAGCGTATAACACCGATTATGAAGGCGTCCGGCTTGCCCTGGCGGAGGCCGGGACCGACGCCGCACGGACGGCCCTGGTCGTCGGATGCGGCGGGGCCGGGCGGGCCGCCGCAGCGGCCGCGGTGGATGCCGGAATGCAGCTGGTACTGCAGAACCGCACGCGGAACCGGGCGGAAGTGCTCGCCGAGGTCTTTGGCGGATCGGTGGAAGACGACCTCAGGACCGCCGTACGGGCGGCGGATGTCATCATCTATACCATTCCGCAGCCGACAGATGCCCTCCTGGACCTGCAGGAGGCCGATTTCGCCCCGGCGGAAGGTTGCCCCGGGAAGGTGGTGCTGGAGGCGAATTACAAGAATCCCGCCTTTCCGGGCGCCCTGCTGGAACGGTTGGAGCGCGCCGGAGGCCGCTATGTGCCGGGCCGCAGATGGCTGCTGTACCAGGCCGTCACGGGTTATGCCCTGTTCACCGGGGTGGAGCCGGACAAGGAAAAAATCATGAACGCCCTATGAAAAAACTGCTGAGATGCCTGCTGGTCGGCCTGCTCCTCCCGATGGGGACGCTGGACGGCTGCAGGACGCCGGACCAGCCGACGCCGGCAGAGCAACCCGGTGAAAAGCCCGACGAGAAACCCGAGGAGCCGCCGGTGCCCGTGGTCAAGTCGGACCCGGTGCGCATCGTCCTGACGAAGGCGAACATCGCCAACATGGACTACACCTACGACGAAAGTTCTGACACCTATACGGTTACGACGACATCCGACGACCCGTACGTCTTCTCGGAGCGGCTGGCCGCCGACCTGCCGGACGACTGTGTCGTCCTGTCTTTCGAATACACCTCCGCCAGGGACGTCGATGATTTCCAGCTCTACTTCCCGCCGCTGTCGGAAGCCCGCTCCGGGCACTACGGCGCCATGGCCAAGACCACGGCTTTCAAGCCCTTTGCCTGCCTCATCGAGGCGGACATGCTGAAGTTCAACTGGGGCTCCGCCAACCAGTTCCTCCGGCTCGATTTCGGGCACACTGCCAACAACACGCTGAGAATCAGGAATATCCAGATCCGCCCCATGACCGAGGAGGAAGAGCGGGCCCGCAACGAAAAGCTCGAGAACGACAGGAGCAAGGAAGCGCAGGCCCTCCGCATCCGGGATTATCTCGGCAAGCATTACCCCTCCGCCGTTACGGACGTGACCGTGAGCGCCACGGAGGTCACGGTCACGGGGACGGCCGCCGGCACCGACGGCTATTTCCTGGCGGAAGTGACTCCCTATGACCCGTTCACGGAAGCCGGGACCTTCTCCCGCAAGACACCGCTGACCGGACGCAGCTTCACCGTTACGCTCCCCCGCCGGGCCGCCTATGACGGCTTCACCTATGACCGGCTCCTCTCCCGCTGGGTCGTGGTCAAGGGCGACGGGATCGATTCGCACGCCCGCTATGCCGACAAAATCACCGGTGTTTCGAGCCTGCCGGAGGCCACCCTGAAGTCCAAGAAGGGCCTCGGCGGCTTCTTCGGCGAATCCACCCAGATCGCCGACCTGGACGCGCTCGGCATCACGAGCGTGACGGTCAACGTGGTCCTCAACGCCGTCATCAGTCCCGTCAGAACGGGGCAATTCACCCAGGAACATGTGTACGGAGGCAAGACCTACTATATCTCCACTTCCGAGCAGTCCTCGCTGGACAATGTCATGCTGGCCTGTTCCCGCCGCAACATCGTCGTGTCCGCCATCCTCCTCGCCCAGCGGAACACCGACACGCCGACCGGGCGGATCCTGACCCATCCGGAGGCCACCGGCGGGCCTTATTCGATGCCGAACATGACCACGGCCGAGAGCGTCAACCTGTACGCCGCCGTCCTCGACTGGCTCGCGTCCCGGTACAGCAGCGTCGTTTACGGCCGCATCCACCACTGGATCCTCCACAACGAGATCGACTTCCAGAAAGAATGGACCAACATGGGCGACCAGCCGGAACTCCTCTACATGGACGCCTACGTCAAGTCGATGCGGATGGCGAACCTGATCGCCCGGAAGTACGACGCGCATGCCGCCTCCCTGATCTCACTCACCCACTGCTGGACGAAGGCCGACGGCCAGTTCGCCCCGAAAGACCTCCTGGAGGACCTGAAGGCCTGTTCCGCGGCCGAGGGCGACTTCCGGTGGGGCGTCGCGGCCCATCCCTATCCGCAGAGCCTGTCCCAACCCGCCTTCTGGAAAAACGACACCCAGTCCACCTACGGCAGGAACACGTCCTACATCACGTTCAAGAACCTGGAGGTCCTCAGCGACTGGGCGCTCCGGGCGGAGAACAAGGCCGCGGACGGGCGCAAGCGCATCGTCTTCCTCTCCGAAAACGGGACCAACTCCCCGTCCTACAGCGATGCCGACCTTGCCCTCCAGGCCGCCGGTGCCTGCTGGATGTGGAAAAAGGTCTCCCGCCTGCCCGGCATCGACGCCGTCCAGTGGCACAACTGGCGGGACAACAAGGCGGAGGGCGGACTCCGGATCGGCCTGCGGAAATTCCCGGAGAGTCCGGACAATGGCGCGGTCAAGCCGGTCTGGAACGTCTATTGGGCGGCCGGCACCAGCAACGAGGAAAAGGTCTTCGCCCCGTACCTGTCCGTCATCGGCATCGCCTCCTGGGAGGAAATCCACCACGAAGTCGAATGATTTTTCGGCCCCTCCCCGTACGGATTTCCAACGGAAATGCGTACCTTGCAAAGAATTTGATAAACCTTTAGAATATGGCACTCAACAAAGTCATGCTGATCGGTAACGTTGGACAAGACCCCGAAGTACGTTACCTTGAATCCAATCCCCAGAATCCCGGCGGCAACGCGAAAGTCGCCACCATCCGCCTCGCCACCTCGGAACGCTACCGCGACCGCAACGGCGAGCAGCGCGAAAACACCGAATGGCACAACATCGTCGTATGGCGCAGCCAGGCCGACGTCGTCGAAAAATTCGTCCGGAAGGGCAGCCAGATCTACGTGGAGGGCAAGCTCCGCACCCGCAGCTGGACCGACCAGACCGGAGGCAAGCGCTACACCACCGAAATCGTCGCCGACACCATCCAGCTCCTCGGCCGCAGGCCGGACCAGGAAGGCGCCCCGCAGCAGGGTGGCTACCAGCAAGGCGGTTACCCGCAGGGCGGCTACCAGCAGGCCCCTGCCCGTCCGGCACCCCAGCAAGCCTACCAGCAGCCCGCGTACGGCCCCGCCGCTCCCGTTCCGCCCGCAGCCCCGGATGCCGGTCAAGGCCCCGAAGACGATCTCCCTTTCTAATCCCTAATCCTTTCCATCATGGCTGAAACCATCAAGAAAACCCTGCGGGATTCCGCAGCGATGCGCTGGACCGCCCTCCTGCTGCTGGCCCTCGCAATGTTCTGTTGCTATATTTTCATGGACATCCTCTCCCCGATCAAGGACCTGATGCAGGAGACCCGGGGCTGGGATTCCACCGCCTTCGGCACCATGCAGGGGTCCGAGGTGTTCCTCAACGTCTTCGTGTTCTTCCTCATCTTCGCGGGGATCATCCTCGACAAGATGGGGGTCCGCTTCACCGCCGTCCTTTCGGCCGCGGTCATGCTGGTCGGCGCCGTCATCAAGTGGTTCGCCGTCAGCGAGGCCTTCATGGGCAGCGGCCTCGAGACCTGGTTCACGAACAACCTCAACTACATCCCCCTCTTCGACGAACTCGGGGTATCCCCCTTCTACCGGGGCATGCCCGCGTCCGCCAAGGTGGCCGCCTGCGGCTTCATGATCTTCGGCTGCGGCTGCGAAATGGCCGGCATCACGGTCAGCCGCGGAATCGTCAAGTGGTTCAAGGGACGTGAGATGGCCCTCGCCATGGGCTCCGAAATGGCCCTGGCGCGCCTCGGCGTCGCGACCTGCATGATCTTCTCGCCCTTCTTCGCCCGTCTCGGCGGCAAGGTGGACGTCTCCCGCTCCGTCGCGTTCGGCGTGGTGCTCCTGTGCATCGCCCTGATCATGACCATCGTCTATTTCTTCATGGACAAGAAGCTCGACGCGCAGACCGGCGAGGCCGAGGAGAAGGACGACCCGTTCAAGGTCAGCGACATCGGCCGCATCCTTTCCGACGGCGGTTTCTGGATCGTCGCCCTGCTCTGCGTCCTGTACTACTCGGCCATCTTCCCCTTCCAGAAGTACGCCGTGAACATGCTCCAGTGCAACCTGACCCTGGTTCCGCCGGCGGCCGACTCCTTCTGGGCCGGTTCCAGCGTGACCATCGTCCAGTACATCATCATGCTCCTGGTCGCCGCGACCGGCTTCGCGAGCAACTTCCAGAAGAAGAAGGCCAGCCAGTTCACCCTGCTCGGGATCTCCTTCGCCGCCCTCATCGCCTACTGCGTCATGGGCTTCATGCGCCAGAGCGCCGAATCCATCTTCGCGGTCTTCCCGCTGCTGGCGGTGCTGATCACCCCGATTCTCGGGAACTACCTGGACCAGAAGGGCAAAGGTGCTTCGATGCTCGTACTCGGCGCCATCCTCCTGATCGCCTGCCACCTGACCTTCGCCTTCGTGCTGCCCGCCTTCAAGGGCAACGCCGTCGGCGGCGTCATCGTCGCCTATGCGACCATCCTCGTGCTCGGCGCCAGCTTCTCGCTGGTCCCCGCGGCCCTGTGGCCCTCCGTGCCGAAGCTCGTGGACGCCAAGGTCATCGGCTCGGCCTACGCGCTGATCTTCTGGATCCAGAACATCGGACTCTGGCTCTTCCCGCTGCTGATCGGCAAGGTCCTCGACAAGACCAACCCGGGCGTCACGGACCCGACCCAGTTCAACTACACGGCCCCGCTCGTGATGCTCGCCTGCCTCGGCCTCGCCGCCCTCGTGCTCGGCCTCATCCTGAAAGTCGTCGACAAGAAGAAGCACCTCGGCCTGGAACTGCCCAATATCCAGCAGGAACAGGAAGCATGAGTCCGCGCCGCCCCAACCTCCGGCGGTCGGCGTGCTGGATCGCGCTCGCCTGTCTGGTGGTCCCGATGTTCGCATCGTATTTCTTCGACGATATGTTCTCCAGCATATCGTACCTGTTCGAGCACCCGTCCCTGACCGCGCTCGGATGGGACGAGAACATGTACGGGAAATACACCAGCGGCTACAGCGTCCTCTGCATTTTCGGCGGCCTCGCCCTGTTCGGCATGCTGCTGGACAAGTGGGGCGTCCGCGTGGCCGGCACGCTCTACATGGGGATGATGGTCGCCGGCGCCGGGCTCGTGACCTGGGCCCTCCTTTCGGGACAGGCGAAGTCGGCGACGGTGGCCTACGCGGGCTGCATGGTCTTCGGTCTCGGCAGCGAGATGGCCGGGACGGTGGTGAACCGTTCCATCGGCCGCTGGTTCAAGGACGGAGGCATGGCGCTCGCCATGGGCCTCCACCTGGCCATCGCCCGCCTCGGCACGGCCTTCGCCCTCGTCATCTCGCCGAAGCTGGTCGTGCAGCAGGCCAACCATGTGTATTCGCTCTCCGAGACCGCCCGGCCCGCCCTGCTCGGCATGGGCCTGATGGCGGTGGGGCTCATCCTCTGGGCCCTGTTCGTCACCCTGGACGCACGGCGTTTCCCGAAACGGGGCGGCCAGGAGAACAAAGCCGATGATTTCCACTTCGCCGATGCGCTCAAAGTCCTGGGGAACAAGAACTTCTGGCTGCTCGGCCTGCTCTGCGTCCTGTTTTACAGCAGCATCGTCGCCTTCAAGAAATTCGCCGGCGCCATCCTGATCCCGCGTTTCGGCGTCCCCGCCGAGGCCGCCGGCTGGATGGTCTCCATGCTGCCTTTTTCCACCGTCGTCTTCGCCCCGCTCTTCGGGCTGATGGTGGACAAGGCGGGCAAGGGGACGCGCTGGATGGTCCTCGGTTCCATCCTCGCCCTGGCCGCGCACCTGATGCTGGCCTTCGCCCCTTCCGGCGTGCCCTTCTGGGGGTATCTGTCCATGGGATTCCTCGGCTTCGGCTACTCCCTCGTCCCGGCCGCCCTCTGGCCCAGCGTCACGAAGATCGTCCCCGACAAGATCCTGGGGACGACCTTCGCGCTCATCTACTGGGTCCAGAACCTCGGCCTGCTGGTATTCAAGCGCCTCGCGGGAAGCATCCTCGGCAGCGCATCCGGCACGCCGGTCACCGTGGAACTGATGTTCACGGGGCTGTGCGTCGCGGCCGTGGGGATCGCCCTCCTGTTCGCCCGGACGTCCCGCCGGCATCCGGAACTGGGGCTGGACCGGCCTGCAAAATAAGATTCGGACATGTACAAGATCCTCGACACCATCGATTCGCCCGCCGACCTCCGGAAACTCGACCTGGAGGGGCTCCGGACCCTGTGCGCGGAGATCCGCGACTACATGGTCCGCTGCTGCGCGGAGAATCCCGGGCACCTCGGCTCGAGTCTCGGCAGCGTGGAACTGATTGTCGCACTCCATTATATATATAATACGCCCGCGGACCGGATCGTCTTCGACGTCGGCCACCAGGCCTATGCCCACAAGATCCTCACCGGCAGGCGGGAGGCCTTCCGCCACATCCGCACCCGGGACGGGATCAGCGGTTTCCCCCGGATGGAGGAGAGCCCGTACGACGCCTTCGGGGCCGGCCATTCCTCGACCTCGATCTCCGCGGCGCTCGGTTTCGCCGAGGCGGCACGGATCCAGGGCAAGGATGAGAAGGCCATCGCCGTCATCGGCGACGGCGCCCTGACCGGCGGCCTCGCCTGGGAAGGCCTGAACAACGCCGGTTCCAGCCACGCCGACCTGCTGATCATCCTCAACGACAACGACATCTCCATCGACGAGAACCGGGGCGGCCTCCACGACTACCTGCTCCGGCTCACGACGGACCCGTACTACAACCGCGTCAAGGGAAAGGTCTGGAACGTGCTCGGGGACAACAAATTCCGCCAGTGGGTCCAGCGCAAGGTGACGGACACGAAATCCAACCTCGTCCGGAACACCGGCGGCGCGGTCTTCGAATCGCTCGGCCTCCGCTATTTCGGCCCCATCGACGGCAACGACATCGGCCAGGTGGTGGAAACGCTCCGCCGCCTGAAGGACCTGAAGGGCCCGCGGATCCTCCACTGCCATTCGCTCAAGGGCAAGGGCTATGCGCCCGCCGAGGCGGATCCGACCGTCTGGCATGCGCCGGGACGCTTCGATCCGGAAACCGGCGAACGCATCCGCTCCGCACACAAGGCGGACCGGTACCAGGACGTGTTCGGCGCCGTCCTCTCCGACCTCGCCGCCCGCGACCCGAAAGTTGTCGGGGTGACGCCGGCGATGGCCTCGGGCTGCGGGATGACCGCCCTCCAGCAGACGGCGCCGGAGCGCTTCTTCGACGTCGGCATCGAGGAAGAGCATGCCGTGACCTTCTCGGCCGGCCTCGCCGCCGCCGGGATGAAACCGTACTGCAACATCTATTCGTCCTTCTCGCAGCGCGCCTACGACCAGATCATCCACGACGTCGCCCTCCAGAACCTGCCGGTCGTGCTCTGCTTCGACCGCGCCGGACTCGTCGGGGAAGACGGCGCCACCCACCACGGCTGCTTCGACATGGCTGCCTACCGCAGCATCCCGAACTGCATGATCGCGGCGCCGCGCAACGAACTGGAACTGAAGAACCTGCTGTTCACGGGACTGTCCCTGCGGGGCGGCCCGATGATCATCCGCTACCCGCGCGGATGCGCGGAGGGTGTGGAATGGCGGGAAGCACCCTACACGGCACTGCCGGCCGGCAAGGGGGAGATGCTCCTCGACGGCGAACGGGTCGCCGTGCTGGCGATTGGCCCCGTCGCGAACCGCGCAGTGGAAGCCGCCCGGCGCTGCCATGACCGCACGGGCCTCAGCCCCGCCGTCTTCGACCTCCGCTACCTCAAGCCGCTGGACGTGGACATCCTCGAGGAGGCCGGACGCTTCCGGACCGTCCTGACGCTGGAAGACGGGTGCATCAAGGGCGGCCTGTTCGGCGCCGTCTCCGAGTATTTCGCCCCCAGGACCCGGCGGCCGATCATCCGCGCCCTCGGCATCCCCGACCGCTTCATCGGACAGGACACGCAGGCCGCGCAGCGCGCCGACTGCGGCCTGGATACCGACAGCATCAGCGACTGCCTCGAAGAAATGATGAAATTTTGATGAAAAGATTTGCAGATTCGGAAAAAATTTGTACCTTTGCAATCCCTTTCAGCGACTGAAGGATTCAAATGAGCTGCCGATATAGCTCAGTTGGCCAGAGCACGTGATTTGTAATCTCGGGGTCGTGGGTTCGAATCCCTCTATCGGCTCGAAAGGAAAAATAGCCTGGGAGGTTCGCATAGTGGCAATTGCGGCGGACTGTAAATCCGCTCCCTCAGGGTTCGGTGGTTCGAGTCCACCACCTCCCACAGATCTTCGGATTCGAAGACGCAAGCGGAAGTAGCTCAGTTGGTAGAGCATCAGCCTTCCAAGCTGAGGGTCGCGAGTTCGAACCTCGTTTTCCGCTCAATACGATTAGCCGGTGTAGCTCAGGGGTAGAGCGCATCCTTGGTAAGGATGAGGTCATGAGTTCAATTCCCATCACCGGCTCTTTATTGTGTAAAGGAAACACATTAAAAACAAACATAATATTATGGCAAAAGAAACATTCCAGAGAACAAAACCGCATGTCAACATCGGTACCATCGGCCACGTTGACCACGGTAAGACCACCCTCACCGCCGCGATCACCAAGGTCCTCGCAGCGCGCGTTTCCGGCAATGCCGACAAGATCAAGTCCTTCGACCAGATCGACAACGCCCCGGAAGAGAAGGAGCGTGGTATCACCATCAACACCGCTCACGTCGAGTACGAGACCGAGAAGCGTCACTATGCGCATGTCGACTGCCCCGGTCACGCTGACTACGTGAAGAACATGGTTACCGGTGCTGCCCAGATGGACGGTGCGATCCTCGTCGTCGCCTCCACGGACGGTCCTATGCCGCAGACCCGCGAGCACATCCTCCTCGCCCGTCAGGTCAATGTCCCGAAGATCCTCGTCTTCATGAACAAGGTCGACCTTGTTGATGACGAAGAGATGCTCGACCTCGTCGAGATGGAGATCCGCGACCTCCTCGCGTTCTACAAATTCGACGAAGACTGCCCGGTCATCCGCGGTTCCGCTCTCGGTGCCCTCAACGGTGAGCCTGTCTGGGAAGACAAGGTCATGGAACTGATGAACGCCGTCGACGAGTACATTCCGCTTCCGGAGCGTCTGGTTGACAAGCCGTTCCTCATGCCGATCGAGGACATCTTCTCCATCACCGGCCGTGGTACCGTCGTTACCGGCCGTATCGAGGCTGGTACCATCCACGTGAACGACCCGGTCGAGCTCGTCGGTTTCTCCGAGGAGCGCCGCACCTCCGTCGTTACCGGTGTCGAGATGTTCCGCAAGCTCCTCCCTCAGGGCGAGGCTGGTGACAACGTCGGTCTGCTCCTCCGTGGTGTCGACAAGAAGGAAGTCAAGCGTGGCGAAGTCGTCGCCAAGCCCGGCTCCATCACCCCGCACACCATCTTCAAGGCTCAGATCTATGTCCTGAAGAAGGACGAAGGCGGCCGTCACACCCCGTTCCACAACCACTATCGTCCGCAGTTCTTCATCCGCACCCTGGATGTTACCGGTGAGATCATGCTCCCGGAGGGTGTCGAGATGGTCATGCCTGGCGATAACGTGGAAATCACCGTTACGCTCATCACCCCTGTCGCCATGAACGAAGGTCTCCAGTTCGCTATCCGCGAAGGTGGCCGTACCGTCGGCGCCGGCCAGGTGATCGCGATCGTCGAGTAATTTCTCGAACCAAAACCGGCGGGACTCCTTCCCGGGAAGGAGTCCCGCTTTACAGGGGAATAGAACAAGGGTAGTTCAGCGGTCTCCAAAACCGTCGATGTGGGTTCGAATCCTGCTTCCCCTGCCAATATCAAAGGTTACGATTTGGTAAATGTTTAACAGACCCGCCGGCGCCGCTTCCAATAGCCGGGGAGTCCATTAAAAGCTAAGATGAGAAAGTTCATTAACTATCTGAAGGAATCCTACAAGGAACTGACGCAGAAGGTCACGTGGCCGAGCTGGAGCAAGCTGCAGAGTTCTGCAGTGCTGGTCCTGGTTGCCACGCTGGTCCTCGCGATCGTCATCTTCCTGATGGATTTCACTTTCCAGCATCTGATGGAGCTTGTTTACTCATTGTAATTCGTTGATTGGCCATGGGCGAAAAAAAATGGTATGTCCTCCGGACTGCCGGCACGAAAGAGAAGAAAGTCGCTGATTATCTCCAGAAAGAAGTTGAAAGGAATGCTGGGCTGCAGGAAACTGTGGACCAGATTCTCGTGCCCGTGAAGAAAGAGATCGTCACGAAGAACGGGAAGCGCAAGGAAGTCGAGAGACTCCTTTACCCGGGCTACGTGCTGATCCACGCGGAACTCAACGCCGACCTGGAATACATTGTCAGGGGCCGCATCATCCCGGGCCTGGCCGGATTCCTCTCCGAGAAATCCTCCGCCAACTCGAATGACAAGCTCCCCGTGCCGATCCGGGAGGAAGAAGCCATGCGCATCCTCGGCCAGCAGGACGAGAACGCCGTGAAGGCGGCCGAAACCGAGGTGAACTACACCGTCGGCGAAGCGGTCACCATCACGGACGGTCCGTTCAGCGGATTCAGCGGAACCATTGAGGACATCCTCGAAGACAGAAGCAAACTCAAAGTGATAGTCGTGATCTTCGGGAGGAAGACCCTCCTTGAACTCAGCTTTACACAAGTAACGAAAGAATAACAGAAAATGGCAAAAGAAGTTACCGGATTCATCAAGCTCCAAATCAAAGGCGGAGCTGCCAATCCTGCGCCTCCGGTAGGACCGGCTCTCGGTTCCAAAGGCCTGAACATCATGGACTTCTGCAAGCAGTTCAATGCTCGCACCCAGGATTCCGCAGGGAAAGTTCTCCCTGTGGTGATCACCGTCTTCTCCGACAAGTCCTTCACGTTCGAGGTCAAGCAGCCGCCTGTGGCCGTCTCCCTGAAGGAAGCCGCCAAGATCCAGACGGCCTCCGGTGAGCCGAACCGCAAGAAAGTCGCGTCCGTTACCTGGGACCAGGTCAAGGAGATCGCCCAGGCCAAGATGCCGGACCTCAACGCATTTACGCTCCGCTCGGCGATGACGATGGTCGCCGGCACCGCAAGGAGCATGGGTATCACCGTCGAAGGAAAATTCCCCGAGGACCTTTAAGATTCACGTGCAGCTATGAGCAGATTAACCAAAAACCAGAAAGCCGTACAGGAAAAGTACGATAGGTCGAAGCTGTATTCGCTCCAGGAGGCATGCGAACTGCTGAAGGAAATCACCTATACCAAGTTCGACGCGTCCGTCGAAATCACCGCCAACCTCGGTGTCGACCCGCGTAAGGCCAACCAGATGATCCGTGGCGTTGTCACCCTTCCCCACGGAACGGGCAAGGTCGTCCGCGTCCTCGTGCTCTGCACCCCGGACAAGGAGAACGAAGCCAAGGAAGCCGGCGCCGACTATGTCGGTCTCGACGAATACATCGACAAGATCAAGGGCGGTTGGACGGATGTCGACGTGATCATCTGCACCCCGTCCGTGATGGCGAAGGTCGGTGCGATCGGCCGTATCCTCGGCCCCCGCGGCCTCATGCCGAACCCCAAGACCGGCACCGTGACCATGGATGTCGCCAACGCCGTCAAGGAAGTCAAGGCCGGTAAGATCGACTTCAAGGTCGACAAGACCGGTATCATCCACGCCGCCATCGGCAAGATCTCCTTCACCCCGGAGCAGATCGCCGACAACGCGCGCACGATGATCAGCGCCGTGCTGAAGCTCAAGCCCCAGGCCCTCAAGGGTACCTATTTCAAGGGCGCGACCCTCTGCACCACGATGAGCCCTGCGCTCAAGCTGGACATCAAGGGATTCACCACCGGTGGCTCGGAGAAATAATGGGAGGACTGAAGAATGAAAAAGGAAGTTAAAGCCCAAGTGATGGAAGCCATTGCAGCCCAGCTGCAGGAGTGCCCCAATTTCTACATCACCGATATCGCCGGCCTCAACGCCGAGAAGACCTCCAAGCTTCGTCGTGACTGCTTCGAGCAGGGGATCAAGCTGACCGTCGTGAAGAACACCCTCTTCGAGAAGGTGCTCAAGGACAGCAAGAATCCCGAATACGAACTCCTCTTCCCGACCCTCACCGGCAATACCGCCATCATGTACGCGGAAGGTCCCTCCGTCCCGGCCAAGCTGATCAAGAAGTATCAGAAGGCGGGTGAGGAGAAACCGGCCCTCAAGGGTGCGTATGTCCAGGAATGCGCCTTCGTCGGCGCCGACAAGCTCGACGAACTCATCGCCATCAAGTCCCGCGAGGAACTTATCGCCGATGTCATCGCACTCCTCCAGTCTCCGATCAAGCAGGTCGTCTCCGCGCTCCAGAGCGCCGGCGGCACCGTTGCAGGCATCGTCAAGACCCTTTCCGAAAAAGAAGAAAAATAACAATAAACAATTTAAAATCATACAATTATGGCAGACATCAAAGCACTTGCAGAAGAGTTGGTTAACCTTACTGTAAAAGACGTTCAGGAACTCGCGAAGCTCCTCAAGGAAGAATATGGCATCGAGCCTGCAGCCGCTGCTGTCGCAGTCGCCGCTCCCGCCGCCGCCGAAGCAGCCGCTCCGGCCGAGCAGACTGAGTTCGATGTGATCCTCACCAGCGCCGGTCAGGCGAAGCTCCAGGTCATCAAGGCCGTCAAGGAGAACGCCGGTCTCGGTCTGAAGGAAGCGAAGGACCTCGTGGACAAGGCTCCTGTCGCTGTCAAGGAGAAAATCTCCAAGGCGGAAGCTGAGGCGCTCAAGGCCGCTCTCGAAGAGGCCGGTGCCGAGGTCGAGGTTAAGTAACCTCCCCTGCTTCCCCTGGAAGGGAACAAAATCAGGTTTAGAGCCCAGAGAAGGCTCTAAACCTTTTTTCCGTCTTTAAGTTTTTTCTCCAACAAGCGAAGGCTGAAACCCACAATGTCAAAAAAGACTACACAAAAGCGTGTCAATTTCGCAACCTCCAAAATCCTGGATTATCCGGACCTGCTTGAGGTCCAGCTGAAGTCGTTCAAGGACTTCTTCCAGTTGGAGACGACCCCTGACAGCCGCAAGAACGAGGGCCTGTTCCAGGTGTTCCAGGAGATTTTCCCGATCGAAGATACGAGGAACAACTACAAGCTCGAGTTCATCGACTATTTCATCGATCCTCCCCAGTATTCGATCGAGGAATGTCTTGACAGGGGACTTACCTACAATGTCCCGCTGAAGGCCAAGCTCCGCCTTTCTTGCACGGATCCCGAACACGAGGATTTCGATACGATCGTCCAGGACGTGTACCTGGGGAACATCCCCTACATGACCCCGGGCGGCACGTTCGTGATCAACGGTTCCGAGCGCATCATCGTTTCCCAGCTCCACCGCTCCCCCGGCGTGTTCTTCGACCAGAGCATGCACGCCAACGGGACCAAGCTCTATTCCGCCCGCATCATCCCCTTCAAGGGCTCGTGGATTGAGTTCGCGACGGACATCAACAACGTGATGTACGCTTACATCGACCGCAAGAAGAAACTGCCCGTCACCACCCTCCTCCGCGCCATCGGCTACAACGGCGACAAGGACATCATCGACATCTTCGGCCTGGCCGACGAGGTCGAGGTGACCCCGGAGGCCCTCCAGGCCAACGAGGGCCGCAAGTTCGCGGCCAAGGTGCTCAAGACCTGGACCGAGGACTTCGAGGATGAGGACACCGGCGAGGTCATTCCCATCGAGCGGACGATCCCGATTGTGGAACGGGGCGAGATCCTGAACGAGGAGACCATCGAGAAGATCGGCGAAACGGACGTGAAGACCATCCTCCTGCAGAAGGACGAGGCCAATTCCGCCGAATACGCCATCATCTACAACACCCTCCAGAAGGACCCGACCAACACGGAGATCGAAGCGGTCAACTTCATCTACAAGCAGCTCCGCAACTCCGAACCGCCGGATGAGGCGACCGCCCGCGACGTCATCGACAAGCTCTTCTTCTCGGAGAAGCGCTACGACCTCGGCAACGTCGGCCGCTACCGGCTCAACAAGAAGCTCTCCCTCTCGATCGATCCCGACGTCCGTGTCCTGACCAACACCGACATCATCGAGATCATCAAGTACCTGATCCAACTGATCAACTCCAAGGCGACCGTCGATGACATCGACCACCTGTCGAACCGCCGTGTCCGCACGGTCGGCGAGCAGCTCGCCAACCAGTTCAGCGTGGGTCTCTCGCGCATGGCCCGCACCATCCGCGAGCGGATGAACGTCCGCGACAGCGAGCAGTTCAACCCGATCGACCTGATCAACGCGAAGACCCTCTCCTCGGTGATCAACTCCTTCTTCGGGACGAGCCAGCTGTCCCAGTTCATGGACCAGACCAACCCCCTCGCGGAGATCACGCACAAGCGCCGTCTCTCCGCGCTCGGCCCGGGCGGCCTGTCCCGCGACCGCGCCGGTTTCGAGGTTCGAGACGTCCACTACACCCATTATGGCCGCCTCTGCCCGATCGAATCCCCGGAAGGCCCGAACATCGGCCTCATCTCGTCCCTGTGCGTGTATGCGCGTATCAACGAGCTCGGATTCATCGAGACCCCGTACCGCCAGGTCAGCGCCGGCAAGGTGGACCTGAGCGACAAGGGCTGGCAGTACATGAGCGCCGAGGAAGAGGAGCAGCAGCTCGTCTCCCTGGCGAACGTCCGGATGTCCGATGACGGTGAAATCCTCGACGACCGCATCCAGTGCCGTCTCGAGGCCGATTTCCCGGTCGTCACCCGCGAGGAAGTGAATTACATGGACGTCGCCCCGAACCAGATGGCTTCGGTCGCGGCCTCCCTCATCCCCTTCCTCGAGCACGACGACGCCCACCGCGCCCTCATGGGTGCGAACATGATGCGCCAGGCCGTTCCGCTGCTGCGTCCGGAGTCCCCGATCGTGGGCACGGGCCTCGAGGAGCGCGTCTGCATCGACTCCCGCACGCAGGTGATCGCCGCCCGCAAGGGCCTCGTGACCTACGTCGACGCCAATGAGATCCACATCCGCTACGACCGCACCGAGGACGAAAAGTTCGTGAGCTTCCAGCCCGAGGAGACGGTTTACAAGCTCCCGATCTACCGGAAGACCAACCAGAACACCACCATCCTCCTCAAGCCGATCGTCCGCAAGGGCGACAAGGTCGAGAAGGGCCAGGTCATCACCGAAGGCTACGCCACCCAGAACGGCGAGCTCGCCCTCGGACGCAACCTGAAAGTGGCCTTCATGCCGTGGAAGGGTTACAACTACGAGGATGCCATCGTCCTCAGCGAGGAGATGGTCAAGTGGGACGTCCTGACGTCCGTCCACGTGGATGAATACCTGACCGAGGTCCGCGAGACCAAGCGCGGCATGGAAGAACTGACTTCCGACATCCCGAACGTCAGCGAGGACGCGACCAAGTACCTCGACGCGGACGGTATCATCCACATCGGCGCCCACGTCGAACCGGGTGACATCATGATCGGCAAGATCACCCCGAAGGGCGAGAGCGACCCTTCCCCGGAAGAGAAGCTCCTCAAGGCCATCTTCGGCGACAAGGCCGGGGACGTCAAGGACGCCTCCCTGAAGGCCAATCCCTCGCTGAGCGGCACGGTCATCAAGACCGCCCTCTACGCGAAGGTGACCTCCAGTGGCAAGCGCGCCGCGAAGCTCGACCAGAAGGCCCGCATCGAGAGCCGCCAGGCCGACTTCGACAAGGCCGCCGAAAAACTCCGCGCGGACTTCATCCAGAAGCTCCACACCCTCGTCCAGGGCAAGAAGAGCACGGGGATCAGCGACCTCTACGGCGTCGAAATCGTCCCGAAGGGCAAGGAGTTCACCCTGGCCGTCCTCAAGGACATCGACTACCAGAACGTCAATTCCCTCAAGTGGACCTCCGACAAGAACACCAACGCCCTTGTCCGTTCCCTGATCAACAACTACTGCATCGCGCAGAAGGAAGCCGACACGCGCGCCAAGCGCGAGATCGACAAGATCAAGATCGGGGACGAACTGCCGAACGGCGTCATGCAGATCGCCAAGGTCTACATCGCCAAGAAGCGCAAGATCACCGTCGGTGACAAGATGGCCGGCCGCCATGGCAACAAGGGTATCGTGGCGAAGATCGTCCGCCAGGAAGACATGCCGTTCCTCGAGGACGGTACGCCGGTGGACATCGTCCTGAACCCGCTGGGCGTGCCTTCCCGTATGAACCTCGGCCAGATCTACGAGACCGTGCTCGGTTGGGCCGGCTCGGAACTCGGCCTGAAGTTCTCCACCCCGATTTTCGACGGTGCTTCGATCGATGAGATCTGCAGCTACACCGACAAGGCAGGCGTGCCGCGCTTCGGCAAGACCCGCCTCCGCGACGGCGGCACCGGCGACTGGTTCGACCAGCCCGCGACGGTCGGTGTCATCTACATGATCAAGCTCGGCCACATGGTGGACGACAAGATGCACGCCCGTTCGATCGGACCGTACTCCCTCATCACCCAGCAGCCGCTCGGCGGCAAGGCCCAGTTCGGCGGACAGCGTTTCGGCGAAATGGAGGTCTGGGCCCTCGAGGCGTTCGGCGCAGCCAACGCCCTCCAGGAGATCCTGACCGTCAAGTCCGACGACGTGGCCGGCCGTTCCAAGACCTACGAAGCCATCGTCAAGGGCGACCAGATGCCGACTCCGGGCATTCCGGAATCGCTGAACGTCCTCCTGCACGAACTGCGGGGTCTCGGTCTCAAGGTAACCCTCGACTAATGTTGGATTGAAGATATCATTGATTGATTATGCCTGCATTTAACAATAAGGAAAACAAGGTCAAGAGCAATTTCTCGAAGATCTCGATCTCCCTCGCTTCCCCGGAAGACATCACTGCGAGGTCCTGCGGGGAGGTCCTGAAACCGGAGACGGTCAACTACAGGACCTACAAGCCGGAAAGGGACGGTCTTTTCTGCGAGAAGATCTTCGGTCCGACCAAGGACTATGAGTGCTACTGCGGCAAGTACAAACGGATCCGCTACCGCGGCATCGTCTGCGACCGCTGCGGTGTCGAGGTGACGGAAAAGAAGGTCCGCCGCGAGCGGATGGGACACATCACCCTTACGGTGCCCGTGGCCCACATCTGGTATTTCAAGAGCGCGCCGAACAAGATCTCCGCGCTCCTCGGAATCCCGTCCAAGAAGCTCGAGTCGGTCATCTACTACGAGAAGTACATCGTCATCAACGAGGGTCTGGCCAATGAGAACCTCCCGGCCGACATGCCGGAGGTCCACAAGTACGACCTCCTCTCCGAGGACGAGTACATGACCATTTCCGACCGTCTCCCGGACAACGACATGCTCCCGGAGGGCGATCCCCAGAAGTTCGTCGCCAAGATGGGCGCCGAAGGCATCTACGACCTCCTCAAGGAGATCGACGTCGACGCCCTCGGCAAGGAACTCCGCCAGCAGATGCGCGTGGAGTCCTCCCAGCAGCGCAAGACCGAGCTCCTGAAGCGCCTCGCCGTGGTGAAGTGGTTCCAGGAGTCGAAGGATGTCAACCGCCCCGAATGGATGATCATGAAGGTCATCCCGGTGACGCCGCCGGACCTCCGTCCGCTCGTCCCGCTCGACGGCGGCCGTTTCGCGACCTCCGACCTCAACGATCTCTACCGCCGGGTCATCATCCGCAACAACCGTCTCAAGAAACTCATTGAGATCAAGGCGCCGGAAGTGATCCTCCGCAACGAGAAGCGCATGCTCCAGGAAGCCGTCGACTCCCTGTTCGACAATTCCAAGAAGTCCTCCGCCGTCAAGAGCGAGTCCAACCGGGCCCTCAAGTCCCTCAGCGACTCCCTCAAGGGCAAGCAGGGCCGCTTCCGCCAGAACCTCCTCGGCAAACGCGTCGACTATTCCGCCCGTTCCGTCATCGTCGTCGGTCCGGAGCTGAACATGCACGAATGCGGCCTGCCGAAGTTCATGGCGGCTGAGCTCTACAAGCCCTTCGTGATCCGCAAGCTCATCGAGCGCGGCATCGTGAAGACGGTCAAGAGCGCGAAGAAGATCGTCGACCGCCGCGAGCCGGTCATCTGGGACATCCTCGAGAACGTGATGAAGGGCCACCCGGTCCTCCTGAACCGTGCTCCGACCCTCCACCGCCTCGGCATCCAGGCCTTCCAGCCGCGGATGATCGAAGGCAAGGCCATCCAGCTGCACCCGCTGTCCTGTACGGCGTTCAACGCCGACTTCGACGGCGACCAGATGGCGGTCCATCTCCCGCTCGGCAATGCGGCCATCATGGAAGCACACCTGCTGATGCTCGGGTCCCACAACATCCTCAACCCTGCGAACGGCAGCCCGATCACGGTCCCGTCGCAGGACATGGTCCTCGGCTTGTACTACATCACGAAGGCCCGTCCGGGCGCGAAGGGTGAAGGCATGAGCTTCTATGGACCGGAGGAGGTCATCATCGCCTACAGCGAGAAGGTGATCGACATGCACGCGAAGATCAACGTCCGCCTGCCGCTCGACAAGCAGGATGCCTCCAAGGGCACCGCGATGGTCGAGACGACCGCCGGCCGCATCATCGTGAACCAGTGCGTTCCCGACGAGGTCCCGTTCGTCAACGAGGTCCTCGGCAAGAAGGCGCTCCGCAAGATCATCACCAGCGTCATCAAGAACACGGGCGTCACCCGTACGGCCCAGTTCCTGGACGACATCAAGAACCTCGGTTACGACCAGGCCTTCCGGGCCGGCATCTCCTTCAACCTCGGAGACGTCCTCATCCCGGCGGAAAAGACCGGCCTGATCGAGTCCGGTTACAAGGAGGTGGAAAGCATCAAGGCGAACTACGCCATGGGCTTCATCACCAACAACGAGCGTTACAACAAGGTCATCGACCTGTGGACCGCGATTGACAACAAGCTCACCGGCATCGTCGAGAAGCAGATCTCGGCGGACCAGCAGGGCTTCAACCCGGTTTACATGATGCTCGACTCCGGCGCCCGCGGTTCCACCCAGCAGATCAAGCAGCTCTGCGGCATGCGCGGCCTGATGGCCAAGCCGCAGAAGTCCGGCGCAGCCGGTGCGGAAATCATCGAGAACCCGATCGTGTCCAACCTCAAGGAGGGCATGACGGTGCTCGAGTACTTCATCTCCACCCACGGCGCCCGTAAGGGTCTGGCCGACACCGCCCTCAAGACGGCGGATGCCGGTTACCTGACGCGGCGTCTGGTGGACGTGTCCCACGACGTGATCATCACCGAAGAGGACTGCGGCACGCTCCGCGGCCTCATCGCCACGGCCATCAAGAACAAGGACGAGATCGTCGAGTCCCTCGGCGAGCGCATCCTCGGCCGTACCTCCGTCCACGATATCTTCAACCCGCTCACGGGCGAGCTGATCATCTCCGCGGGCGAAGAGATCCGTGAGGACACCGCCAACCTCATCGACTCCCTGCCGATCGAACAGGTCGAGATCCGTTCCGTCCTCACGTGCGAGTCCCGCAAGGGCGTGTGCGCGAAGTGCTACGGACGCAACCTGGCGACCAGCCGGATGGTCGAGAAGGGCGAAGTCGTGGGCGTCATCGCGGCGCAGTCCATCGGCGAGCCGGGTACCCAGCTGACCCTGCGTACCTTCCACGTCGGCGGTACCGCCTCCAGCGCCACGGCAGATTCCACCATTGAGGCCAAATACGACGGTAAGCTCGCATTCGAGGAGCTCCGGACCATCCAGCGTGTCAACGAGGACGGCACTGTCAACGACATCGTCGTCAGCCGCATGACCGAGGTCCGCATCCTCGATGAGAACACGGGCATCACCTATTCCCAGTACGACGTCCCCTACGGCTCCACCCTTTACTTCAAGGATGGCGACTCCGTGAGGAAGGGCGACCTGATCTGCGAGTGGGATGCCTACAACGCCACGACCATCGTCGAAACGGCCGGTACCCTCCACTTCGAGAACATGATCGAAGGCCAGACCTACCGCGAAGAGAGCGCCGACGAGTACTCGATGAGCAAGGACAAGGTCATCACCGAATCCCGCGACAAGACCAAGAGCCCGTCCATCGTCATCACCGACGCTGCGGGCGGCACGCTCCGGCAGTACAACCTCCCGGTCGGCGCCCATGTCATGGTCAACGACGGGGATGCGGTCAAGGCCGGCGACGTCATCATCAAGATTCCGCGCGCCATCGGCAAGTCCAGCGATATCACCGGCGGTCTCCCGCGTGTCACCGAGCTCTTCGAGGCGAGAAATCCCTCGAACCCGGCGATCATCTCCGAGATCAACGGCGAAGTCATCATGGGCAAGGTCAAGCGCGGCAACCGCGAGATCGTCATCCGGAACAAGTCCGGCATCGAGAAGCACTATCTCGTGCCGATGACCAAGCAGATCCTCGTCCAGGAGAACGACTATGTCAAGGCGGGCACACGCCTCTCCGACGGCGGGACCTCCCCGACCGACATCCTCAACGTACTCGGCCCGGTCAAGGCCCAGGAATACATCGTCAACGAGATCCAGGCGGTCTATCGTCTGCAGGGCGTGAAGATCAACGACAAGCATTTCGAGATCATCGTCCGCCAGATGATGCGCAAGGTCCAGATCGGCGATCCGGGCGACACCGAATTCCTCCAGGAGGAACTCATCGACAAGTGGGATTTCATGGACACCAACGATGCGATCTACGGGAAGTTCTACATCGAGGACCCCGGCGACAGCATCAAGTACGAAGCCGGCGACATCATCGGTGCGCGTGAGATGCGGAGCGAAAACGCCTCGCTCGAACGCCAGAACATGAAGATGATGGTCACCCGCGAAGCCAGGCCGGCAACGGCCAGCCAGGTGCTCCAGGGTATCACCCGCGCCGCCCTCAAGACCGGCAGCTTCATCTCCGCCGCCTCCTTCCAGGAGACCACGAAGGTGCTCAGCGAAGCCGCGATCCGGGCCCGCGTGGACCATCTCGAAGGCCTCAAGGAGAACGTCATCTGCGGTCATCTCATCCCGGCCGGCACCGGCCTTTCGGACTACCAGGACATCGTCGTGGGCCGGAAGGACGAAGTCGCCGCCCAGATGGAAGACCTCTAGCAGGCGTTTACTGAAACCGGAATCGGAGGGAGAACCCGCACGGGCTCTCCCTCTTTTTTGTATCTGCAAATCAGGCAAGGAATGCGTAATTTTGCCGAAGAAAGCAAATAACAAGTATTGCAACATACTTGAGAAACTTGTTTATTTTTTGCAAGTGCTTCTCTAAATGATGCTATGGTTTATGGGCAGATATCATTAGTCAGATATCCGAATCATTCCGTGAGAGCCTATTCTGATAAGTACAACTTTGACATAAAGTCTTGGTCAAATCCTCTTCAATGGGGACGAAATGTTGAAACGCTCATTGGTGCAGCATATGCCGGATCGGGGATCGGTTATGAGATCAATATATATGGAAGTAAGCGTTTAACTCCTATTTTGCCATGGATAAAATAAAAGGGAAAAATGTTCTGGTTGTTCTAGTTGTTCTAGTTGTCCTATTGATACTATTATCCATCCCTAGAGGGGAAGTCCGTCTTGGAAGAGGGTTTAGTTTCTATGAAGAGCCATCTTTCATCAGCTACTCACGAAAACATGATTCTTTGCACGTGGATATTCCCCCCCAAGTACTGTCTTATAAAAACACGTTAAACTATTTACTCGTAATGCAACATCCCGAGAAATATGATAACGTGATGTTTTCAAGGTACGAATACCCGTATGGAAGAGATCGGATATACTATTGGTTTATCGACAAGCGATCCAAGGAAGTTGTAGGACCGATGCCTTATCCCGAAATGTATCTGTATTTGAAAGGAAAGAATAAAGAGCGATTACTCGAAAAAATGCTCAAGAATTACAGAAATTAATCATTTAGTAATGATTCTGTATTCTTTATATTCCGATTCCGAAGGGTCCTCGGCTCTTTCCCGGGGGGAGTTCGTGGTGGATAAGTGCTTATATATGAGGTGTTTCCGGATTTTATTCGGTCCGCGAAATCGTGCCGACGGAATGTGGAAGTGACTTATTGATAACGCTTTGGCCGCCATGTCTTGCCGGCGGCCGGATTGTCCCTCAAGAGCATCCGCCCGCGCCCGCGACGTACGAGCCCCGCTACTTCATCACCGACCATTTAGGCAGCACGCGGGTTGTTGTCGACAGCCTCGGAACGATTGTCCGGCAGCTCCATCCATGGGCCACGTGAGGTGTCTGCAAAGGGTGAAATGGCGCAGACATCCACCATAAAAGCATGTACGGTGGATGCCTGCGTCCATTTGGAATCCCTGTCCTACAGGGCTTTGAGCTGTTCAGCTGACAAGCCTGTCATCCGGCAGATCAATTCTGTCGGCAGGCCTTCTGCCCGCATCTTTCCCGCCACGTCAAGGAGCCCTTCCAGCCGGCCTTTCTCCATGCCTTCTTCCAGACCCCGCTTCCGGGCGGTTTCCTGCTGTTCGATGATGTCGATCTTCGTTGTCATGGTCTTGTCGTATTCCTGTCGCTGTTCCTGTGTCATTCCGGCCAGCTCGGTGGCCGTAAAGAGCATCCGCTCGCGGTAGGTCTCCTGCTCGGCGAACTGCATCTCCACGATGAACTGCTCCCCGGCCTCGGACGTGCAGAACAGGTCAAAGGTAGTGTTTTTGTCGGAAATCACCAAACCATGGTTCTCCTTGTCGAGCCGCTCGAGGGAGCGGATCTTCTTTCCGGGGATGAGGATTTCAATGAGCCGGATGAGGAGTGGTTCGTTTCCGCCCCCCCCTTGTAAAAGAGAAGGGGATTGTGTATTTTTGTCCTATGATTATCAACAAACTGGCACTGGCGGGGGCTGTTCTGCTCGCCCTGCTCTCCGGCGGGAGGGACAGGGACCGCTGGAAACTGGAATGGATGGACGGGTTCGACGGACCGGTCCTGGATACGGCGGCATGGTCCCGGGTATCCCGCGGACCGAGCGACTGGAACAACACGATGTCCCTGCGGGAAGACCTGGTCCGGCTGGAAGACGGGCAGCTCGTCCTGCTGGGAAGGGTCAATGACGATACGCTCCGGGATCCCACAAGGATTGTGACGGCGGGGGTCACGTCGAGGGGCAGACGCGCTTTCCGCCTTGCACGGTACGAAGTACGGGCGCGGTTCAACTGCGCGCGCGGGTTCTGGCCGGCACTCTGGCTGATGCCGCAGCGCGACAGCACGTCCATCCGGGACTATGCGGAAATCGACCTCATGGAACATCTGAACACGGATCCACTTGTCTATCAGACCGTTCACTCCGATTTCACCCTCGCCGGCCACAAGAAAACGCCGCCTGCCCACACGAAGGTCCCCATCGACCCGGCCGCATGGAACACCTATGCCGCCGAGGTGCATCCCGACAGCGTTTGCTTCTTCGTCAACGGGGAGAAGACGATGACCTATCCGCGCATAGCCAACGACATCGCGCCGGAGAAGAACCAGTTCCCCTTCGACTGCCTCCCGTTCCATTTCATCCTGTCCAACCAGCTGGGCGGCAAATGGGTCGGCCCGGTGGACGAGGCGGATCTCCCGAGCGAACTGCGCATCGACTGGGTGAAGGTGTACACCCCCCGGGACCCGGCGGACGGGATGCCGCTGCTGCGCTTCGGCGTCATTGCGGATGCCCAGTATGACCGCGACACGACCGACAACAAGCTGCACCGGCACTATGCCCGCAGCCTGCCCTGGCTCGCGGACGCGATGGAAACCTTCAACGGCGAGGACCTCGCCTTCACCGTCTCCCTCGGAGACCTGATCGACCGGAGCGCCGATGCCCTTTCGGACATCAAGCCGGTACTGGAGACCTCCCGCGCCCCCATCCACTATATCTATGGGAACCATGACTACCCGAAGCCCTATGACCGGGCTGTCCAGGAACGGATCTTCAAGACCCTCGGCCAGAAGGACGTCTTCCGCGCTTTCGACGCCGGTCCGGTCCGCATCATCCTGTTGAACACCAACGAAATAGCCCTCTATTCCTCCCCCGCCGGATCCAAGGTCCACAACCGGGCCGAGGCCATCTACCAGGCAGCGAAGGAGGCCGGTCTCCGCTGCGCGAAGAAATACAACGGCAGCCTTTCCGGGAAACAGCTCCGCGCCCTGGAGCGCGAACTGGCCAAGGCGCGCCGGCAGGGCCGGAAGGTCCTGGTGATGGGCCACTCCCCCATCACCCCGGAGACCGCGACGGCCCTGACGATGAACGCCCCGGAAATTCGCAGCCTGCTTTCCGCCTATGAAGATACCGTCCTCGGCTATCTGGCCGGGCATGAGCACAAGGGCGGCCTGCAGATGCTCGGTGGCATTCCCTGCATCACCTTCAGGGGAATGTGCGAGGGCGCCCACAACCGGTACGCGATTGTCACGGTCTATGAAAACAAGCTGGAAATCAGCGGTTTCGGCAACCAGGAATCCTATATATTCGAACGATAATGAAACACCTTCTCCCCCTGCTCCTCTCCCTGCTGACAGCACTTCCCGCCCTGGCGACGGACGACGAACTCCTCGACCGCATCGAGCAGACGCGCCCCTCCGCCTTTACCACCGCCGTCGAGCATACGAAACCCGGGAAGAAGAGTTTCGCGGCAGAACGCGGCATGATCTACTACACCGCCCCCGGCAGTTTCGCCATGCGTTTCGACAACGGGAACTGCCTGGTTTTCCACGCGAACTGGTTCTACAACATCACGGAGCGCGGGACCCTCAATTTCAGCGTGGAGAAGGGCCCCTTCAACAAGTTCATGAAAACGCTGCTCTGGACGATGGCCGGCCTGCACCGCAAGGTCGCCGAGTTCCAAAACGGCACCCTCGATATCCGGGACGAGGGCGACCGCCACAGCGTCTCCCTTACCACCCGGAACCGCCTCACTTCCGGCTACAAGAACATCACCGTCTGCTACCGGAAAAGCGACCTCGTCCCCGTGGAACTGAGCGTCACCGACTTCCTCGGGCGCGTCGACCACTACCGGATCTCGGACTACCAGCCCGGCGTGCAAGGCGAGCCATCCGTCTTCGAAATTCCCAAAAACAAGTGATATGAAAACCAACCAAGATTACAAGAACGCTGCTCTCGCAGCCCTGAAAGGCAACTGGGCCCCGGCCGTGCTGGCGACGGTCCTTTTCATGCTCATCACGCTGGTATGCGTCTTCCCCGGCCAGTTGTACTCCATCAAGATTGATGCCTCCTCCCTGTCCGCGGACGAAGCCCTCGCCACGCTGCGGACAATGCTCGGGATCATGGGCATCAGCTTCCTGCTGTACATCTTCCTTCTCTATCCCCTGACTCTCGGCTTCATGAACACCCACCGGAAACTGCTGGTCGAAGGTGACAACAACCTGTCATCCAACATGTTCAGCATCGCTTTCGATGGGTATGGCCGGAAAGTCTGGGGCATGTTCCTCATGGCCCTCTTTACGATGCTCTGGACCTTCCTCTTCATCATTCCGGGCATCGTGAAGGCCTTCGCCTACGCCATGACCCCGTACATCCTGGAAGAGCATCCGGAACTTTCCGCCAACGAGGCCATCGACCGGAGCGTCGCCATGATGAAGGGACACAAGTTCGACCTGTTCTACCTGATGCTGAGTTTCATCGGCTGGGGACTGCTCTGCATTCCCACCCTCATGATCGGAACGCTCTGGCTGAATCCGTACATCTACACGTCCATGGCCGCCTTCTACGAGGACGTAAAGGCGGATTATGAGCAGATTGCAATGGATTAAGTGACACAGAAAGAAGAACCTGCGTCACCGGTGGCATTTACCCGGACAGGGCTGCGAAGCAGCAGACACCGGTGATGCAGGTTCTTCTTTCACAATTCCTGAAGGTCAAGCAGGCCGTCGGGGATGCGCATCGTGAGCGTTTCCGACGCTTCGTCGAGGGACAGGATCAAATCTTCGTGCAGCGGGATGAGGACCTGTCCCTTTTCCGTGTCCACCCAGAGACAGGTGTTGCCCGGAATATCCTCATAATCTGCAACTTTGCCGACTTTGTGACCCTGCTCGTCACAAAGGGTCCAGCCGGTGAGGTCCGTTTCATCGTCCTCATAGAGGTCATCCTCCACACAGAGGGCGCGGCCGACGACCTCTTCCGCATCCTGGAGACTGCGGATGCCCGTCAAACGCACGAGAGCGCGGTTGGTACCCCGCCGGGTGAAGGATTCAAAATAGAAAGGAACCGGAAGTCCATCGAATTCGATGAACACCGGTTCCTCCAGGATGACGTCTTCCGGGTCGATGTCGCGGAAACTGACGAGCAGTTCCCCCTCGACGCCGTTGGATTTCAGGACCTGTGCGATCTGCTGCATTAAGCCTCGGCGTTCTCAGCCTGGGCCTCCTCGGCAGCAGCGGCGGCAGCGGCTTCCTCAGCAGCCTTGCGGGCAGCTTCCTCAGCCTCGGCCTTCTTCTTCGCGATCGCTTCGGCACGGGCCTCGTTGACCTTGGCCTCGGCAGCCTTCGCGGCGCGCGCCTTCTCAATCTTCTCGTTCTTCAGACCGGAGATCTTCGCATTGACCTTCTGGTCCTTACCGGCCTTCCACTCGGCGAATTTGGCATCGGCCTGGGCCTGGGTAAGCGCGCCCTTCGCGACACCTTCCTGGAGGTGCTTGCGGAGGAGGACACCCTCGTAAGAGAGGATGCGGCGGGCGGTCAGCGTGGGCTGGGCACCGACATTGAGCCATGCGAGGGCCTTGTCAGCATCGAGGATGATGGTGGCAGGGTTCGTGTTGGGGTTGTAGGAGCCGAGCTGCTCGATGAAACGACCGTCACGCGGGGAACGGGAATCGGCCACAACAATGTGGAAGAATGCGAAATTCTTCTTACCGTGGCGCTGGAGACGAATTTTAACAGCCATTGTGAATCTGTTGATTAAGTTAATAAATTGTTGCAGTGCACCCTACCCGAGGATGCGGACCGCAAAGATAGGCATTTTTTCGGTAGCGGAAAAAATTTTTGGCAAAAAAATTTGCGGATTTGATTTTTGTTCGTACCTTTGCAGTCCAATCCCAAGCAACTGCGGTAGTGGTGAAATGGTAGACACGCTACTTTGAGGGGGTAGTGCCCGTTGGGGTGTGTGAGTTCGACTCTCACCTACCGCACATAAAAACGGCTTCAGAGTGATTCTGAAGCCGTTTTTGCGTATGCCGGCCGTCCTAGAAGTCGAAACCGATCGAAGCATAGGCGGTAACGCCGGTGATGTCGCACCACTGGACGGCGAGCCGGAACGGACCGACCGCCGTCTGGCGCGCATATTCCACACCGAAGGCATAGACCGGCGACACGGTGAGAAACTCCTTGATCAGATCATCCCGCCAGAACAGGCCGCCCCGCGCCGTGACGAAATTCTTCCGGGCGAAGCGATACCGCAGGTCCAGCTGCGTGACGAAGTTGACCATGCAACTGTACTTGAAGCCGTTCGGAAAACCGAAGAAGGGAATCTGGCGTTCGACATACCGGTTCGGAAGGAACCCTCCGACGACAACGCTGTGAAGGGGGTTCATGTACCAGTGCTCCGCGGAATGCCAGCCGAAATGGACGCTGGGAAGGATGGTGAAATTCTCCCACGGTGAGATCGCCGCCTCGATACCGGCCAGAACGCTGACATAGGGCTCGACGGGCGAGCCCTTATGCATAATCCAGTCCTTCGGGAGTTCCGGTCCGCCCCCCTCGCTCTCCCCGATATCGTCCGTGGCTCCCGATGCCGGATCCGGGACATCCCCATCTTCCCCATCCAGATCTTCCGGGAACAGGATGCTCGGATCGAAGTCGCTGTCCTTGTCGATGCTGTAACCCTTGAAAACATATCTTCCGTCCAGGCAGAGCCGTACGCCCCGGGTCGGGAAGTAGCCATCATCGAAGGTATCGTGCTTCAGGTTCAGGAAGGTCGAGAGCCAATAGCTCCTCCAATCCCAGCCGAAGCGGTAGTCCGTCGTATCCAGATAACGTTCAAAGGGTGCCATTTCCGCCGTCAGGCCCAACCGCATGGAGCCGAAACGCAGCCGGGAGTCTTCCAGGTACAGGTCGGTGGCGGCGGTCAGGAGCTTCTCGTTCGTGTCATCCATATAACCGAGCGTGGTCGTCATCAGGCGGCTGCGGAGCGTCATGCCAACGGTAGGCAGGCTGGAACGGAACTTATAGGCACCGTCCACGGACAACGCCGGATTGGTGCCCAGCTTGATGTCCGTCGTCAGGCGGGGGCCCGACAGGCGGCGGGTTCCCAGGCCCAGATGCAGGGCGGCGGCCACGGACTCATCCGTATCGGCCCGGATACCGACGGCGAAATCGTTCATCTGGCCCTTCTGGCAATCGAGGACAAGGGTATAAGGCGCTTCCTTCCCCTCCAGATGGTAGGTGACGGACTCGAAGGCATTGGTGCCGTAAATATCATTCAGCAGGCGTTCCACGGTCGCACGGTTATACATCCCATCCCGGGGGAACTTACTGAAATCCAACACATTCTTCCGATCATCCCAACCGATTCCCGTGAAACGGACGCTGGACACCGGGACCTTCTGCTGGGCCAGGTTCACTGCCGGAGCCGGGTGGGAAAGGCCCTCCGGAACGGGCTTGCCGGCGACAAGCGCGGCGATGGACGCGAACAGTTCCTTGTGTGACAGGGCGTTCTGGTAGCCCTGGTCGATGATGTCATCGACGCTCTTCTCGTCAAAGGAAAGCATCGTGTATCCCTTCAGTTCGTGGTGGACGTCGATATCGGTCAGTTCCATGGCCGGAACGGCCGTCGAGGAGGACAGCAGGGAAATGGTCTGGAAGAGGAAATCCACCGGGGAGTTCAGTTCATCGATGCCGCGGTGGATCGCCATGTCGGAACCGATGATGATGTCCGCACCCATTTCCTTGGCGAGGTCCGTCGGGAAATTGTTCCGCATGCCGCCGTCCAGCAGGACCTCCCCGTCCTTGCGGACCGCCCGGAAATAGAACGGGATGGCCATCGTGGAACGAAGGGCGTCCGTAATACTGCCGCTGGTCCAGTATTTCGGTTTCAGGGAATACATGTCCGTCGCGACGCAGGCGAACGGGATCGGCAGGTCCGCGAAACTCAGGCTGTCCTGGTAGCCGACGCTGACGGAGCTGAGCGTATTCCGGACATTCAGGCCGTACAGGAAACCGTCCGGCATGCCGAGACCGGCCCGGGTGAGCGACTCGTTCATGACATCCGACGTCTTGCCGCCGGATTCAGCCACCATCTTATCCAGGACGCGCTCCCGCTCGAGACGGGCTTTCAGGTCTTCATTGTCGTAATGGAAAGGAATCCGGAGCACAAAACGCTCCCGGTACTTCCGGATCCGGTAGGAAACATAGTCATCGGGAATATTGTCCGACATCATGACCGGCCAGTCGATGCTCCGGACCAGCGAATCCAGCTGGTCGTGTTTGTAGCCCAGGGCATACAGTCCGCCGACCAGGCCGCCCATGCTGGTGCCCGTAACGATGTCCACGGGGATGCCCAGTTCTTCCATATACTTGATGACGCCCAGATGGGCCAGGCCGCGCGCACCGCCGCCGGCCAGGACGAGACCGACCGTGGGGCGGTATTTCCGGATGGAATCCATCCGGGCCCGCACCTTGGCGAAGGCGAGGGAATCAACTGCCGGATTCGCGCTGGGAAGGATTTGGGCGAACGAGGACAGGGACAGGGAAAGGGCAAGGAGGAGGGCTGGAATGCGTCTGTTCATTGCAATAATCAGTCTGTTTGGTTCCGGATATCAAAGATACGCTTTTTTTTTCGTACCTTCGCGAAAACGGACAAAGAATCAAAACCTTTATCAGCCATGACAGCCATTATCATCATCGCAGCCGTCGCGCTCATCGCCTTCTGGGTCATCGGTATCCAGAACAAACTCGTCAAAGTCGACGAACTTTGCAAGAACGCCCTGAAGCAGATCAACGTCCAGCAGGTCAGCCGTTACGACGCCCTGAAGGCGCTCATCAAGCTGACGCGCGAATACGCCTCCTACGAAGGGGAAACCCTTGAAAAGGTCATCAGCGCCCGCCGGATCACCTCCTCCCCTTCCCCGAGCGTCGAGGACATCAACGCCAACGAAAGGGCGCTCCAGCAGGCCATGGTGCAGCTCAACGCCGTCGCCGAGCAGTATCCCGACCTGAAGGCCAACCAGAGCTACCAGCAGACGATGGCCGACATCAAGAGCTACGAGGAGAATGTCCGGCTTTCCCGCATGACCTTCAACGACACCGTGACCAAGTACAACAACCAGGTCCGGGTGTTCCCGGCCAGTCTCGTCGCCGGCCTCCTGGGCTTCGCGCAGCGCGACTACCTCGCCGAGGACACCAGCAAGAACGAATACCCGGAAATCTAGTGAAACGCCTCATTCTCACCGGCCTGCTCTGCCTGGTAGCCTGGGCGGGGCGGGCACAGGCCATCCATGACCTCGACATCACCGCCCGGCTCCGCGGAGACGGTTCGGCGGAAATCACTCAGGTCTGGGACGTGACGGTCGTGAGCGGGACCGAATGGTACATTCCTGTGGGCAACCTCGGGAAAATGCGCATCACGGACTTCTCCGTCAGTGAAAACGGCCGCAGGTTCATCTCCGAGGGGGAAAACTGGGACGTCCACCGCAGCCTCGCCGAAAAGGCGGGCCGCTGCGGCATCGTCCCGAAAGGCTCCGGCAGCCTCGAGCTCTGCTGGGGGCAGGGATCCATGGGCGACCATGTCTGGACGGTCCAGTACACGCTGCACGGCCTTGTACAGGCCCTGAACGATGCGGACGCATTCAACTACATGTTCGTCAACGATGAACTGTCCGCGCCCCCGCAGCATGTCCGCCTGCGGATTGAAAACGCCACCGGCGGACCGGACTGGACCTACGACAACACCCAGGTCTGGGCCTTCGGCTTCATCGGAGACATCAACCTCGTGGACGGGACCGTCGTCGCGGAATCCAGCGAGCCCTTCTCCTTCAACAGCCGGATGATCGCGATGGTCCGCTTCGACAAGGGCCTCTTCACCCCGGCCGTCAGCCGGGACATGAGTTTTGAAAAGATGCGGAAAAAGGCCTTCAAGGGCAGCGACTACACGCAGGATGACGGCGACCGGGGCATCCTCGCCCTCTTCGGCGCCATCCTGGCCGCCCTGTTCGGCGGCGGCATCTTCGTCCTCATCGAAAAGGCGCGCGGCCGCATCTGGAAAAAGAGCCTGTTCGGGACGAACAAGGTCGAGGAATGGTACCGGGACGTGCCGCTCGACGGTGACCTGACGGCCGCCTGGTTCACCATCAAACAAGGCAGCCGCTTCGGCATCAAGGACACCGACAAGCAGAGCCTCTACGGGGCTTATTTCCTCAAGTGGATCCTCGAGGGAAAAATGAAACCCCTGCAGGACCCGAAGCGGGAAAAGCGTGTCAATCTGGCGATTACGCCCGATGCGACGTTCGGGAACGAGGTCGAGCAGTCCTTCTTCCAGATGGCCGCGGAAGCCGCCGGCGCCGACGGCATCCTGCAGGCGAAGGAGTTCGAGAAATGGTCCCGGAAGAATCCCGACCGTGTCGCGGCCTGGCCGGACAGGGTGGCCGGCAAGGGATGGGGCTATTATACGGAACACCACCTCATCGAAAGCGGGTACAAGACCAACGAAGCCGGGCGGCGGGCGGCATGCAGCCTCATCGGATTCAAGAACTTCCTCAAGGACTTCACCATTTCCGACCAGCGCACCGTCAGCGAAGTCGGACTCTGGAAGGACTACCTGGTCTTCGCCCAGCTCTTCGGCATCGCGGACAAGGTGGCCGAGCAGCTCCAGAAGCTCTTCCCCACCGAATTCCAGCAATACACCGCAACGTACGGGATGGATTACAACGGCATGGTCCGCACCATCCGGATGTCGAACAACTACTCCACCTCCATGATGCGCGGCATCTCAGCCGCCCGTACCGCCGAAAGCGTCAAGGGCTTCGGCGGCAGTTCCTCCTTCGGGGGCGGCGGCGGATTCTCCGGCGGCGGCCACGGCGGCGGCAGCAGGTAAAAAAGCAGATGTCCGGCCATCCGGCCGGACATCTGCTTTATTCCCGTTCTCCCCTTCTCAATAAACCACCTTCAGCCAGGGCATGTTCTGCTCCAGGTAGGCCCGGAGCGTCAGCGGGATGTCGCAGCAGAGGCGGTCGGCCCCGAGATAGGTCGCGAGGATGAAATCCTCGACCGTGAGGCTCGGCCAGAGGCTGACCGTGATCCCTTCCTTGTGGGCCTTCCTGACCGCCTCGCGGGAAGTGCCTTCGGTCTTGCAGCCGAGGGTGTAGATCCCGGTGGTCTTGGCGAGGGCGATGGTCTCGTCGCAGATCGGTTTCGAGACGATCAGGAGGAGTTCCGCATCCGGATGGTGCTCCTGCAGATAGCGGAGGCCGCGGTAGTCGGAGGAGGTGAACACGAACTGGGAACCTTCTGTCCTGATGGCCTTTACGGCCTTATAGACCTTCTCTACATATTCTTCCAGCCGCGCCTGCGGATACAGGTCGACCGGCTTGGTCTTCATCTCGAATTCGACATACAGGTTGTTCTTCCCGTCGAGCCAGGCGCAGAATTCGTCGAAGCGCATCATCTTGTTGCCCTTCTTCGTGCGGAGCTGCTCGATCTCGGCGGCGGTCTTCTCCTCGAAGATCCCCGTCCCGTCGGTCGTGCGCTCGAGGGTATGGTCATGGGTCAGGTAGAGTTCGCCGTCCTTCGTCATGCGGATGTCCGTCTCGAAGCCGGTCCAGCCGGCATCCCAGCTCTCCTGGAAGGCGATGGCCGTGTTTTCGTCGCGCTCGAGGCGGCCGCCCCGGTGGGAGAAGGCCCGGACCGTCTGGGTCTGGGCAAAGGCGCCGGCCGCAAGGGCCAGCGCGAAAAGGGTGATAATCAGTCGTTTCATGTTAGTCGCCACGGGTATAGTTCGGGGTTTCCTTGGTGATGGTCACATCGTGGGGATGGTTCTCGATGACGCCGTTGCCGGTGATGCGGACGAAACGGGCCTGCTGGAGGGCGGGAATGTCCTTCGCGCCGCAGTAGCCCATGCCGGAGCGGATCCCGCCGAGCAGCTGGTACACCGTCTCCTCGAGGGTGCCCTTGAACGGGACGCGGCCGACGATGCCTTCGGGGACCAGCTTCTTCGCCTCGGTCTCCTTGTCCTGGAAGTAGCGGTCCTTGGAGCCGGCATTCATCGCGTCGATACTGCCCATTCCCCTGTAAGTCTTGAACTTACGACCGTTGTAGATAATGGTCTCGCCCGGCGCTTCCTCCGTGCCGGCGAACATCGAGCCGCACATGACGCAGTCGCCGCCGGCCGCAAGGGCCTTGACGACGTCGCCCGAATAACGGAGCCCGCCGTCGGCGATGACCGGTACGCCGCTCCCCTTGATCGCATCCGCGCAGCCGCAGATGGCCGTCAGCTGGGGTACGCCGACGCCCGCGACGATGCGGGTCGTGCAGATGCTCCCCGGGCCGATGCCGACCTTCACGCCGTCGGCGCCCGCCGCGACGAGGTCCCGGGCGGCCTCGGGCGTGGCGACATTGCCCACCACGACGTCCAGGTTCGGGAAAGCGGCCTTGATTTCACGGAGTTTGTCGAGAACGCCCTTGCTGTGGCCATGGGCGGAGTCCAGGACCACGGCGTCGACGCCTTCCGCGACCAGGGCGCGGACGCGGTCGACGGCATCGGGCGTAATGCCGATGCCCGCCGCGACGCGGAGCCGCCCGCGCGCGTCCTTGCAGGCGTTCGGATGGAGTTTCTCCTTGGTGATGTCCTTATAGGTAATCAGGCCGACGATCTTGCCTTCGGCGTTGACGACCGGCAGTTTTTCGACCTTGTACTGTTGCAGGACGGCCCGCACGTGTTTCCGGTCGGTCTCCGTGTCCCGGATGGTCACGAGGCCCTTGCTGGTCATGACCTCGGAGATCCGCACGCCCATGTCCTCCTGGAAACGGACGTCGCGGTTGGTCACGATGCCGACCAGCTTGCCGCTTGCATCGGTCACGGGAATGCCGCCGATGTGGAATTCCTTCATCAGGGCGAGGGCGTCGCCCACGGTCGCATCCTCGTGGATGGTCACGGGGTCGTCGATCATTCCGTTCTCCGCCCGCTTGACCTTGCGGACCTCGGCCGCCTGCTCGGCGACCGACATGTTCTTGTGGATCACGCCGATGCCGCCTTCGCGCGCCAGGGCGATGGCCATCGGCGCCTCGGTCACGGTATCCATGGCCGCGGACACGACCGGGATGTTCAGGAGGATGTTGCGCGAGAAACGGGTCTGGAGATTCACCTCGCGCGGAAGCACTTCGGAATAAGCGGGAACAAGCAGGACATCATCGAATGTGAGGCCCTCCACCGCGATTTTTTCATCAAGGGACGCCATAAAAAAGATGCTGTTTTATGGAATGCAAAGGTAGGTATTTTTTGCGAATAATTGCGCGCGTGCGCCCGTCAATTGCGCGCTTATCGGCGCAGGCGGCCGTAGCGGCGGGAAGCATGAGCCCTCTCAATCGCCTCAACCACAAGCGGTTCCATCACCGCATAACCCTCCGGAAGCGGATGGACGCCATCGTTGCTGTAGCCGGCATCGAGCGAGCGGCCGTCGCCGGCAAGCAGCGCCGCATGGTAATCCACGTACAGGAGCTTCTCCGCGGCGGCGAAGGCTTTCAGGCGCGCATTGAGCGACGCGATTTTTTCCGGGGCATCCGTGACCTTCCTGTTCCAGCGGAAGCCGGCGGCCGGCAGGACCGATGTCATGACGGGCTTGATCCCGTTGGCCTGGGCGAGCCGCACGATGGCGACGATGGTATCGAAGGTCCGGTCCTCGTCGTACGGGCCCTGGTTCTCGGCGACATCATTGGTCCCGGCATTGATGACGACGACCTCCGGATGGAACGGGAGGACATCCTGGCTGAAACGGACCAGCATCTGCGTGGAGACCTGCCCGCTGATGCCGCGGCCGATGTACTGGTGGTCCGTGAAAAAGGATTCGCGATGCTTGTACCAGCCCCGCGTAATCGAATCCCCGAGGAAAACAGCCCGCGGGCGCGGGGCATCCGACGCAAGCCACGCGGCGTTGTCAGCCGCATATTTCTCGAAGCCGGCCCAGTCCTGGGCGACGGCGGGCAGGGCCAGGCCCAGCAGGGCGGCCAGGGTAAAAAGAAGACGGCGCATGCTCATATCCGACGGTGTTTCAATGTCTCCTGCAAAGATAAGAAAACCGCCGCGTGTTTCCCAACAAGCGGCGGTCGCAATTCTAACCTAAAACTTAACCTATGAAAAAACTATTCGCGTTTTTTCAATGCGAAATCCGTGCCACAGAACGCTCCAGAGGGCTATTCTGCCGGTTTTTCTTCCTCCTTGGGTTTGTTCAGTTCCCGGTCCGGATAGATGCGCCGGACCCGTATGTCCTTGATCGGACGCTCGTAACGGTCCGTCTTGACCGTCCCGATCCGCTCGAGCACGGCCAGTCCGGAAATGACCTCGCCGAAGACGGTGTATTCCCCGTCGAGATGGAGGCAGTTCTCCGGCTCCAGGACGATATAGAACTGGGACCCGGAAGACTCCTTCATCGGATTGGCGATATCGCTGCGGCGCGCGGCCGCGACGGCCCCTTTCTTGTGGCGGTGGACCAGTTTTCCCTCCTCGTCCCGGATGATCTCGGCCGGGATGGTATAGTCCGGACCGCCCTGGCCGTACATGTCGACGCGGGCCGTGTCCCGGGTGAACGGGTCGCCCGTCTGGATGACGAAATCCCGGACCACCCGGTGGACCAGGAGGCTGTCGTAATAGTGGGAAAGCGCCAGCTTGACAAAGTTGTCCCGGTGGAGCGGCGTATCCTGGTACAGCCGGATCTGGAACGTCCCGTAGGTAGTAACGACGTCGAAAACCGGTTCGTCCGGGAGGTTCTCGGCCGTAAAGGTGACGGCGGCGGGGGCGGCGGAGCGCCGGCCGCGTTTCCGCAGCGGGCGGGCGGCCGCGATGGAGTCCTGGACGGCCTGGGCGCGGGCGACCGAGTCGAGGTAGGCCTGCTCGCGGGCGGCTTCGCGTTTGGCGGCGTTGTTGCAGCCCAGCAGCAGGGCGGCGGCACCGAGGAGGATGAGGATCCTGTTCATATTCTCGTCATTTTGCGCAAAAATAACTAATTTTGCACTGATTATGGCAAATCCTCTGAAGAAATTGGCGGGCGAGACCGCCGTGTACGGCCTCAGTTCCATCCTGGCGCGGGTCCTGAATTTCCTGTTCGTCCCGATCTACACGCGGATGCTGACCCAGTCCGAATACGGGGTCGTCACGGAGTTCATGGCCTATATCGCCATCCTCCAGGTCGTTCTGGTCCTCGGGCTGGAGACGGGCTGCTTCCGCTTCGCCAACAAGGAGGACGCCGACCCGAAGGCGGTGTATTCCAACGCCCTCCTCGCGGTCTTCGGCCTGAACGCGGCCTTCCTCGCGGTCATGATCGCCTTCTCCGGGCCGATCGCCGCCGCCCTCGGCTACGCGGGCTTCGGCGCAATGATCTCCTACGTCGCCGGCATCCTCTTCTGCGACAGCCTGACGGCCATCCTCTTCGCCAAGCTCCGGCAGGAGCACAAGGCGGTGAAGTTCGCCGTCATCAAGACCGTGAAGATCCTGACCGAGACGGCCTCGAACCTCGTGCTGTTCTTCTGGTTCCCGGGCTTCTGCGCCGCGCATGCCCTCCAGCCGCGGCTCATCAGCGCGACGCCGGACTTCACCTACCCGATCTTCGCCATCTTCGTCAGCTGCGTCCTCTGCCTTGGGATCTTCCTGCCGGAACTGCTGCGTTTCCGCTACCGCTTCGACCGGAAGCTCCTCGGAAAGATGCTCCTCTACTCGCTGCCGCTGATGGTCGCCGCGCTCCCGGGCGTCGCCAACGACTTCCTCGACCGGATCCTGTTCCGGTATTTCGACACGAATTCCGAGGCCTGGCGCGCCTCCCTGGGCGTTTACCAGGCGGCGGTGAAGCTGGCGGTCATCATGAACCTGTTCATCCAGATGTTCCGCTACGCGGCCGAACCCTTCTTCTTCCAGCGGGCGCGGGACAAGGGCTCGAAGGAGCTGTATGCCGTTGTCATGGAGTTCTTTACGGCCTTCTGCGGCCTCGTGTTCCTCGGCGTGATCCTGTATATCGACATCATCTCCCTCTTCCTCGGCCGCGACTTCCGCGCGGGGGTGGGGGTCGTCCCGATTATGCTCCTGAGCTACATGCTCCTCGGCATGCTCTTCAACGTATCCATGTGGTACAAGCTCTCCGGCAAGACGGACATGGCCATCTGGATCACCCTCGCGGGACTCGTCGTGACGGCCGTCGTGAACATCGTCTTCATGCCCCGCTACTCCTACTGGGCATCCGCATTCGGGCACCTCGCCAGCTACCTGGTGATGTTCGCCATCAGCGCCGCCCTCGGCGCGAAATACTACCCCATTCCCTACCGCTGGGGCCGCCTGCTGCTGATTTTCCTCCTGATGGGCGTCTTCTACGGCGCCGCCTGCCTGATCGGAAACCAGTTCTTCCCGCAGGGCGGCCTGAACTGGCTCCAGCTCGGGATCAACACGGTGCTCATCCTCGGCTACTGCGCCGCCCTCTACCCGCTTCTCAAGCCCGCCTGGCGGCAGATGCAGACGCTATAAGGGTCACTGGCAGCTAAACGGTCCGTGGACGCTGCGGACGGTGTAGGAGAAGTCGCTGTCGTTCAATACGATGACATAATAGGATTCGCCGCCGGGAAGGACCCGGAGGACGACGTGCCCGCTGCGGGTGCAGAAGGTGTCCGGGTCGAGACCGGCCGCCACGAGCGCCTCACGCCGGCTGTCGGCCATGTTGGTGGCGAATACCCGGACGGCCGGGCTGGCGGCATACAGCCGCTTCATGGTGTCCGGGTTGGGCTGGTTGTCCGTCCAGACGCCGATGACATAGGTATCGGGCCGGAGGGCGCCGAGGAGGGCGGTGCTGTTGGCGGAACTGGTGGAATGGTGGCAGGCTTTCATGGCCTCCACCTTCTGCACGACCTTCGAGACGGGCTTTTCGATGTCTTTCCAACTGTAGGTGGAGCGTCCGTTATACTGGATGTCACCGCCTGAGAACCAGTCGAATGCGCCGTAACGGAGAGTAAAGACGCAGGACATGATGTTCTCGTTCGGGTCCCATTCCTCCAGATGGGCCATCATTTCCTCCGAAGAGGGCATCCAGGCGGTGTTGACATCCGTACCGGAGCCGGTCCAGACGTTGCCGCCGGCAGCGATGCCCCGGATTTCGAACGACGGATAGGTGCCGGGGTCATGGTTCAGGACGATCTGGTCCGTGTGCCCGACAGCTAAGCTTTCCCGCACCGTCCCGTTGGTCCGGACGGTCCAGTCGATGAAATTGTAGTAGTTCTGCCGCCGGCCGGGGGCGCTGAGCCAGACGTTGGAGGGACGGTCATCCCACTCGCCGCGGTCGATCAGTTTCGCGAAAGGGAGGGAGAAGCCGACCTCGGGGAGGCCGTTCAGGAGGAAGTCACCCTTGTCGAGGTTGATGGACGTGACCGGTTCTCCGTTGCGGTTGACGGGCCGCCAGCCGAATTTGGTGAAACTGTTGGTGAAATTGCCCATATGGTCCCCGTGGAAGTGGGAGACCATGGCATAGTCGAGACCGGCGCTTCCCGCTGGGGCGAAGTTCCTGATATAGCGGACGATGACATTGCCGCTGGAATAAGCCGTCGAGGGCAGGGACAGGATGCCCGAGCCGTCTTCGCCGACGACTTCCCAGTCGGAGCCGCCGGCGGCGTCGACCAGCATCGTCGTTCCATCCGGGAAGATGTAATAAAAGGATTCGCCCCGGCCGCCGTTGATGGAGTGGATGTCCAGGCAGCCGGCCTGCCACGGCGGGAGGAGCCCGCCTTCGCGGAGTTCGGCGAGAAGCGCCGCAGGATCCGGTTCCGGCTCGGGCTCCGGCTCCTGCGGTTCTTCGGGCGGATCGGGCGGATTGGGCGGATTGTCAGGCGTTTCCGGTTCTTCCACAGGCGGGTCGGGCTTCTCCTGGGGCAGCGGCTCCGGGCCGCAGCCGGCAAGAAGCACGACTGCTACGAGAAAGAATATCCACCGTGCCCGCATGGTCCGCTATTCCTCCATGAACGGGACCTTGTTGTAGTCCAGCGTGTCGAGTTCGGCGGCACTGCGGGCCGGGATCTCATGGCCGGGCATGCCGATCTGGCCCCAGAGGGCCTTGCAGTAGGTGAATCCCAGCTGCTCGTAGATCTTTGCCATGTGGTCGAGGGAGGCGCGGAAGCGGTCCCAATCCTTGTTGTCGGCGGCGCACCACTGCACCTCGGTGACGGCGCTCATGCGCGGAAGAAGCTGATACTCCATATCCTCGGGGGTCTTGAGGAACTCGGCCCAGAGGTTGGCCTGGACACCGTAGATGTGTTCTTCGCCATCCGCGGGCATGCCTTCCATGGGCTCGTAGCCATAGACCTTCTCCGCCGGGAGGTACTTGCCGATGCGGTAGGGCTCCTTGTCGCGTTCCTTGGTCTGGTAGTAGTCGATGTAGCAGTAGGTGTTCGGGGACATGACCACGTCGAATCCCTTTTCAACCGCCTTGATGCCGCCCTTGGTGCCGCGCCAGGACATGACCGTCGCGCCCTCGGCGAGGTCGCCTTCGAGGATCTCGTCCCAGCCGATGATCTTCCGGCCATGGTCGTTGATGAACTTCTGGATGCGGGCGGTGACATAGTTCTGGAGGTAATGCTCCTTCGTGAATCCGTCCTTGTCCTTGAGTCCGAGTTTCTTGATGCGGGCCTGGCAGCGCGGGCAGTCTTTCCAGCGGACCTTCGGGCATTCGTCGCCGCCGATGTTGATGTACTCGGAGGGGAAGATGTCCATGACCTCGGTGAGGACGTCCTCGAGGAAGGTGAAGGTCTCTTCCTTGCCGACGCAGAGGACATCCTTGTGGACGCCCCAGTACTGCATGACCTCATACGGGCCGCCGGTGCAGCCGAGTTCCGGATAGGAGGCGAGGGCGGCGATCATATGGCCGGGGAGGTCCACTTCCGGGATGATGGTGATACCGCGTTCGGCCGCATAGGCGACCACGTCGCGGAGCTGGTCCTGGGTATAGAAACCGCCGTAGCGGGTGCTGTCGGTCTCGGCGCGGCGGAAGACCTGGGTGCCGTTGCGCCAGGCGCCGACCTCGGTGAGCTTCGGGTATTTCTTGATCTCGATGCGCCAGCCCTGGTCCTCGGTCAGGTGCCAGTGGAGCCGGTTCATCTTGTGGATGGCCATCAGGTCGAGGACCTTCTTGACCTCCTCCACGGGGAAGAAGTGGCGGCAGCAGTCGAGCAGCAGGCCGCGATAGGCGAAGCGGGGGCTGTCGATGATGCTCACGCAGGGGATGACCCAGTTGCCCTTGGCGGGCTTGTCCCCGTAAATGGCGACCGGAAGCATCTGCTTGATGCTCTGGATGGCATAGAAGAAGCCGTTGAAGTCGGAGGCTTCGACCGTGGCGCCGTCCGGCTTGACATTCAGCGCATAGCCTTCGGGGCCGATGTTTTCATTGAGCAGGAACCGGATGGCGGAGCCCTTTCCGGCCTTCTTGCCGCTCACCCGCTCGACCTGCGCCTGGAAATCGCCGATGGCCTTGACCGCTTCGGCGGGGATGCCTTCCTCGATCTGGAAAGCGGCGCCGGCGACCTTGAAGGCACCTTCGTTGACGGTGATATCGGCGGGTTGGGGAATGATGGCAGGGGCCTCGGGTTTGGCCGTACAGGCGGCGCAGAGAAGGGCCAGTCCTGCGAGGAAAAGGGATTTGCAGTGCATATGAAATGGGTTAGTAGTTGTCAGGACAAAGATACTCAATAAATCAAGACGCCCAACACCGCCCCGCCGAGGATGACGAGGATCGGGCTGACTTTCCCCCAGTACGACCCGGCGAAGGCGGCGCCAAGCAGCAGCCAGCTCTTCCAGTCGGGAAAGTTCTCCTCCACAACCTGGAAGGCGGGCCCGGCGGAGGTCCAGGTGGTCCGGACGATGAGGATGATCGCCGCCGCCCCGATGAGGCCGACGACGGCGGGACGGAGCCAGGCCATCGTACCCTCGAACAGGCTGTTCCCGCGGAACTTCGTGTAGAAGCGCACGATCAGCAGCATGATGAGGAACGAAGGGAGGACGAGGGCCAGGGTCGCCGTCGCGGAGCCGAGGATGCCCAGGGCATGGCTGCCCGACATCCCTGCGACGACGTCATAGCCCACATAGGTAGCGGTGTTGATGCCGATGGGCCCGGGGGTCATCTGGGAGATGGCGACGATGTCCGTGAAGGTGCTCTCCGTGATCCAGTGATGGGCCGTCACGACCTGCGTCTGGATCAGCGAGAGCATCGCATAGCCGCCGCCGAAGGTGAAGAGGCCGATGACGAAGAAGGTCCCTGCGAGCTGCAGGAGCAGGAGGACGAGGTCGGTGGTCATGCGCGCTTTTCTTTATAATAGGTAAGGGAAAAGCCGATGACCATCACCACGAGGAGGATGTAGATCGGGGAGACATTGAGGAAGGCCACCAGCACGAGGGCGGCGATGGCGACGAGCCAGGCCCACCAGGCCTTGCAGCTCTTTTTCGCCATCCGGATCATCGGGACGGCGATCAGGGCGATGACCGCCGGCCGGATGCCCATGAACGCCCGCTCGACCCAGGGATTGTCCCGGAAAGCCGTGAAGGCCATGGCGATGGCGAGGATGATCAGGAAGGACGGGGTGATGGAGCCGAGGGTCGCGGCGATGCTGCCCCGGATGCCCCGGAGCCGGTATCCGGCGAAAATGGAGATATTGACCGCCATCACGCCCGGGGCCGACTGGGAGAGGGCGACGATGTCCGGGAGTTCCTCCTCGGAAATCCATCCCCGGCGGCTCATCTCGTCCTGGATGACGGGAATCATGGCATAGCCGCCACCGATCGTGAAGGCCCCGACTTTCGCGAAAACCGCGAAGATGCGCCAGAGGGAAATGCTCTTTTCTGCCATACTTTGCCTTTTCGTCTGCAAAGATAAAAAAAGTGAAAAAAATTTTGGCAGAAATAAAATAATTTCTACCTTTGCAGTCCCGTTTGAAAAGAGCGGTCAAGTTCATTGAAAATATTGAAAGACTAAAAAGTACAAGCAACACTTTTTTTAACAATAAGAAGAGCGTCAATTCCATTGGAATTGTATGAGTTGATGGGTCAAGCTAAGAGATAAAAATTATACAATGAAGAGTTTGATCCTGGCTCAGGATGAACGCTAGCGGCAGGCTTAACACATGCAAGTCGAGGGGCAGCGGGTCTAGCAATAGATGCCGGCGA